>SAMEA104315421__coassemble_486_pt1 | contig 94819 bp, 85 predicted proteins | sample SAMEA104315421__metabat2_low_PE_038 | metagenome-assembled genome bin SAMEA104315421 (sample SAMEA104315421) | gut metagenome | biome: Monkey gut; feature: monkey-associated habitat; material: faeces | place: China | collected 2013 | reverse complement strand
AAGGAACTTGACATTTGGTCAAATGATTATTTCGTGCAGTTGGCTGGGATGATGAGAATGGGATAATCTTGTATTTAGGGATTGTCGTTTAATGTTTTCAATCTGAGCGAAGCAACGGCCAATCCCTTCAATTTCTCACCATTTTCACAAACTCCAACAAATGTAAACTCCCATTTTTCAATGAAATTGTTCTGTCAATATAGATGTTTGAATGTTTGAACCAAAAAATGTTATCTTTGTAGGGGATAATAAAAAATACTGTATCTGATTGAAAAGCAAAGAGTAGCAAACAAGTGGTAGAAAAAGGGTAATGATTTAGCGACATTCAGACTGCATTGATTCGCTGTACTTTGCTCACTCTTTCAAACAACTCTTTTCAGAAAACAAAGTTACACTTTATTTGCCAATTACCAAAAGATGGCAAAATAAATTAGTGGTGTTTATTGGACCATAAATAAACACCACTAATAAAAATCATATATACATTATCTCTAATTAGAAATTTTGCCACATGATATTCCATCATAAAAGTAATCCAATATATATAATTCAAAAGGATGTAAATCAAGTCTATTTATCAGTTCTTGTTTCCCTATATCAGTAAATTTTGATATAATATCATTGACAGCTATATTTTGTTGTTCCAAATTGATTAAACCCGTTTTATGAATTTTCTTACTAAGCATTCTAGGTAATCCATACTCCTCTAATTCATAAACTAACTTAGGTAAAAAAGCATGGGATATTTTTGATATAAAGGGAGAGATATCTATGTAATTTTTAAATATATGCTTCTGTATGGCATTAATATCTCCGAGAAGGGTTGATAAGTTGAACGAAACGACCCTTTCTAGTTCAAAATACTTTTCAATCGTTATCCCGTTATTCCTTAATTGATTTATGATTTCAGGAATAGACTTATTCCAATTGTTGGATATGGCCTTTATATAAGCTACTAAATCTGTATGAGTAGCACCAGCACTTCCACCTAAATACTTTAACACCTTGAATAAAGTAGTTCCCCATTGTTGTGGATTATTAGAATTTAAATAACCCAGTCCATTCCATTGGGTTGGATTTTGAGTCATGTCAATGGCGATATCTCGAAGAGAGTTACCATTGCATGTTTGTATAGCCGAATCATTTATTATCGTTTTATAGACGCCATCTCCTAAAATCTTGTCCATCTCATCATTAAAAGCTATGATTTTAATGATTTGCTCTCTTGTAAGTTCGTCATTAAATTTGTTTGTGTCTAATGAGTTCAGTAATTCATCAGTAAATTCTAATTTTAATTGAGCTGGCTTTTCTTCTGGTGGTGCTTCAAATAAATATATTTTTCCTATGAAATGCCTAAACATTCTACCACCTCTTCCTACTATATTTTTATATGTAAAATCATTCAAGTTTGGCTTACCATTCTTATTTGCCCAAATAATTACATTTTCAGCAGACGTATTAACACCTTCTATTATGGAAGACGTAGAGACTATGTTATATAATCCCATAGGTTCTTCAAATAACCGTACTTGCAATTGACTTAAGGAGCGATGTAAGCGTCCATTATGAATGCCAATTCCTCTGCACACTAAATCAGACAAAACATATGTTTCTCCATAGTTATTTTTTAACCAATCAGAAAAAGATTCTAATAATTCATTTTTTCTATTAGGTAACGCATCTTGTAAAATGCTGATGATTTTATCTATATTAGAATATGTCCCAGCGTATATAAGAGTCTTTGTTCTTTTCTGATTTAATATCGACAATAGCCGATCTTTTTTAAATGATTTGTTATTGGGATTCGCATTAAGGTAATCTTTATGAATTTCTGAGAAAACAGTATTAAAATCTATTTTTTCAAATTTCATTCCTTCAGTAAAAGGACTGTTGTTTAAATCTGATATATTTGGAGCCAAAAAATACCTTTGTTTTGCTTTCTTGCCTAATTCCAAAATAGCTTTCAATAAAACAGGCGCACGTTCTTTATCAAAAGAAACTCCTGCTTTATAGAACTCATCAATTATTAGAATGTCAATTGACTCAAGTTTATTTATATAGCTAATAGCTCGCTCTTGTGGAAATATTAGTATATTTTTAGAGGCAAGTTCAACATCTGGTGTTGTGATAATCTTATATTCTGTAGAGAATTTCTTATACAATCTTCTTCTTGTTTCATCTGTTAAAGCGATGGTTGGAACAATCAAGACAATATTCTTAGGTTTTTTAATTGAAATAAATGCGTCAATAACAAAACTTTTACCAAAACTTGTAGGAGCACTGACTGCAATATTTTCTCCAGCAAGCAGACTTTTTAATAATGCAGATTGTTCTCTATGAAGAGTAACTTGATTCATCCCTCCTGCATCAACTTTAAATGCTTGATAAATAAATTTATCTTGCCAACTTGATGTCTCTGATTGTAAATATGGGTATAATCCTGTTTCTCTGATAAGGTGATTGATTAATGGAGTGTATGGAATATTATGTGAGTTTAAATAATCCAATAACCTAATCAACAAATTTCTCGCAGGTGCTTCTTGTTGATTTACGATAAATTCGTTTATTTCCTGACAGGTGTTAAATATATCCATATTGCTTATTGCTCTTTGTAAAATTTGACATTTGAAATAAATTTATCAACAATATCCTTTTTCGAAGGAACAGGAAATAGAATTAGGTGGAATTTTATTTCTCTATATTTGAACAAAATTCCTAGTTTACTTATCTGCTTTTTGAAATATGCATTTGCACGTTCTTTATGATAGGAAATCATACTTTCCTTATATTCCTCTGACATACAATCGGCTTCTTTTGTAATGGAACATTCATGCAATAAAAGTATGGGGATATGAATTTTAGGCTTTAGAGAATCTATGGACTCTTGAGGAGATAATGCTTCTTTAATTTTTGTACATAATTCGTTATTGTCAATCAAAGAATCTATATCTGAAATGTTAGTTATAATACTATTTTCTTTCTTAAGTTTATCTGTTTGAAGTGAATTATTAACAGATTCTATAATAGTGTTCAACCTTGCATCTTCTATATTATTATAAAACTTAGCTTCTCCAAACCATAATGAAAAATCTTTATCATCTTCAATTACTATGTGTACACTATCAGCGCCTTTTGCATTATCTTGGTTATTTTGTTTGTAAAAAATTTTAGGTACAACTGGTAATGCATGATAATAATGCTTCATTATGCCATATAGAACGATTTCCGCTAATTCACTTCCGCTTCCAACTTCGTCTACATCTGTTAAGCGAAGATTTTTTGCTGCTGCTACGAGTGTTGAATGGCTTTTAGATACAATTTTGTCTCTTTCTTTTTGAGAAAGAGATGTTTCTGCAATATTATCCCAAACAAAATTTTGGAATTTAGAATAACGCCAACTCCCATCTTCAAAATCGTTCACTAAACTTAATACATACTTATTTTCAAGCGGAGACAATGTTTTGTCTTGACACATATTTAGAAATGAGTCATTAATAAGAATATCAAAATCAATACCTTTTTCCATAAATGATATAATTATGATTAAGCCAATGAATTATATTGCAAATATACACTTTTTCAATGAATTGCACTTTGTACACATATGGTATTTTTCAGATGATTATATCCCCCTTCCGAAAAAGATCGTCTCATAAATTCAACGACCATTTTCGGATAGCGGCATAACCGAAAGAAACATCCCCCCGTCGCGACTCTTTTCAAGAACATCGTAACGGGGGATAATTCTTTATGGCAGGTTATGCAGGGAGATACTTCCGTAGAAACACATATAGCCTTTATTCTGACGAAAGCAGGACGGACTTCTTTTCATTTTCACTTCTATTTCGTTCTCCTCCATTATCGTCTTCAGATGTTCGCCTCGGATTCGTTCCGTTATCAGTCGCAAAGGAACTCCGGGTCTTAAACGTGAAAACAAGGTCAAGCCTCCTGTTTTTGAAAAAATCTCCACACCTCCGTTGTCGGGCTTCTTCGCCACATACTCGGAAATCATCTCGTCTTCGAGTCGATACTTCAATGTCGCCGGACCTGTAATGCCCGGACGAAGCTTCAGCACATCCCTGTCATCACCAACGAGCTTGTCCGCATAACCAGGAACGTCCGGGCGAGGGCCCACGAAAGACATGTTGCCAATCAATACATCCCACAATCCAGGGAGCTCATCCAATTTATAATGACGCAGAACAGCTCCGAACGGAGTAATCCGCGAATCACCTGCGACAGAAACCGTCGAACCATTATGTTTGACCGTCATCGTCCTAAACTTATGACAATTAAAGAGTTTACCATCTTTGCCCACACGTTTCTGCACGAAGAACGCAGGCCCGCCAGGCATCTTCACTTTCACCATAATTGCCACGACCACCAATACCGGCCACAAAACGAGCAAGCCCAACAAGGCCACTACTCTATCAAAAATCCATTTAAGTATCATTACCGCTATCGTGTTTTTGGAATCTGTTCACCGTGCCTTATTTTATCAATTTTTCGACAAGTTTATATACATCTGTACTCAACCCGCCAGGTATACGCTCGCCAAGGTCACGAATCATCCTCGCATTTTCTATTGCAACTTTAACCCTTGGCATAAAAACCGATGCCTTTGGTCTCTTGGTGTAACCTCGTCCATCTCCGATACAATCGGCAAGATATAGATCAATGTAGTTATGTTTAACACTGACTTTTTCATTTTCCAATATCTTTTTCCTATCACCATCGGCAATATCCTCCAATTTTCTCAAATGAAGGATCAGCCAAAACTCAAAGCAAGGGTTGCTCAATGCGATGAAAAAGTTCTTCTCCTTTTCACAATCGTCATACAAGGCATCGAAATCGACATGATGAATCTTTTCCCAATCATCTCGGTCAATTATCAGCCAAAATTCATCAGTGGCCCTGAAATTGTATTCGGCCTTCGCCTTGGACAACAGCTTTTTCACGTCCAGAGGGCTATTGCCTGCATTTCGCTCTTTTTTCAGCGGAATTGTTTCTATCGAGCCAGAATTATTGAACATTGGGGATTGGCGAAGATCCTCAAAATACTTTTTCTCCGTAACATCTCCTTCATAGGCAAGAACATAAAACTTCTCAGCCTCCAAAAAGCCACTTTTACGGACTAGTGGAGTACTTTCTCTAGGCATCTTTACTAAGTTTTAATGATAGGTCATACCTGTTCCCTATACGAGGAATGGCTTTGAAACGTCCGAGAAGATAGTCTTTTCGGATTTCCTTGTCGAAGCGGACATTATAATCTTCCAATGAATGCATATGACTTGTTCCATTGTCATCCTTGACAATAAACCATATTTCATCCTTCCTGAACAATTTCTGGGTGAGAAGAGAAGACTCATGCGTCGCTACAATAAGTTGGCTGTGCGTACTCGATGACGAACCGAGGAATAAGTCGAAGATGTCATATATCAGATTGGGATGAAGACTACGCTCCATTTCATCAATAATAAAGACATTATTACCCTCGATCAAATCTATGAGCAGAGGTATAAGGTCAATGATTCTATTCGTTCCATCAGATTCATCCTTCGTATCAAACAGGACCTCTTTCCCTTCATTTGTGAGGTGCTTTGTCTTAAGTTGCTGGAACTTCAGGCCGCTCCCTTCACGTGACAGAACGTAGGTATAGTTGTTGAGGCCCAATATGCTCCTCACGTTTTCACTCTTGGAATTCATCAGGCGCTCTTTTATCCCGGAAAGGATAAAATCCGGTATAACGACACTGCTCGGCTCGACATCTTCCAAGCATACTCCCACGATTCCTGTCCCAAAATACTTGAGCAATTCTTTGTAGATGGTATTTAACCGTTCATTATCATTGACCTCGGATTCCAAACCGACATTATACTTATCCTCCGGAAAGACGATTTTCAATGTATTGAGAAACCAGTTGTAAACTGAGGTTATATCGCTCAAGCAACTTACATTCTCGGCGACTTTACGAACTATCAGTTCCCTCAAAAACAATTGGTTATCCGGAGTTCCCTTTGCCGTGAAACGGATAAACTGCTTGTCTTCCTCCTTCTCATTCAATTTCAGCAGCAGAGCCAAATCATAGTTGCCTGTAAATTGCGGATTACGTTCAAATATCTTTTTCTCCGAACGCTTCGTGACTTCATATAGCCACTCTTCCACAATCCGAGTATTATTGAAGACAAATCCATAAGCGTAATTCTTGCCGTCAGCCTGAATTTCGAATTCCATCCTAGAATTACTTTCAGCTGAAGATTTGTTCAAACGATATTTTTCATAATCAATCATCTGTCCGGCAGGAAAGCCTTTCACGACCATGAATCGCCCGAAAGCCATGGCCTTGATGAGATTCGATTTGCCAGATGCATTGGCCCCAAGAATTATACTAGTTTTAAGCACGCTGACGCCATTGATTGCCGGAGCCTTATGCTCTTTTTTCAGAGAGCCTTTGCCTGGAATCATCGAAAATTCAGTTCGCTGATTGAATGAAAGAAAATTCTCTACCGAGTACCTTATAAGCATATCTTCAGATGTTATTTTGGGCAAATATAGTGATTTTCTCACATCTTAACGCAAAGGAGCGATAATCTTCTTACTTGTCGAAAACGAAATAGTTTCCGAACTTTTTGGGAGCCTAAATATCAGGTCTTATCGTTAAATCTTTTCAGTTAGAGTTTTATCAATTAAAACCATCTAACATTTTTGCATGCTTGCAAACCATGACAGAGCCATCCATATTCTATACCAAAGAAATCCAGCCGAACACTATCTCCGACCAAAAGCCAACCATAGAAACATTATCTTTTAGACTGAGCCCTACCAATGGTTAAATACTTTCTAATATGTTTATTAAAATCCTCCATATCAAGAAAATAACTCGGATATGCCTCCCTTAATTCTTTATACTTCGATACCGAGACAAGAACCGCAGCGTTGTCTTTATCATTAATCCTAGTTTCTATTCTGTTGTACAGTTCATTCGCCTCATCTTTTTTATCTTTGGCAAAAGGAACTATTCGAAGTTTTTTCGAATTAAAATCAATGTATAATAAGAAGATGTCACCTTGATACCCACGCTTTTCCACTGCACTCACAGAAAGTTTAAGCGCCAAAAGTTGGTCAAAGAAATTATTCTTATCATTTATCTTTTTAAGACGTTTCAGTAAATTCACCTTAGTCTCGTGGCAGAAGGATGGTATTAAAATAGTGCCTTCTTTCATTGCAAACAGACAACTGATTATTTGGAAAAATTCTTGCCATTCGTCAGAACCCTGTCCTGATTTCATTGCGGTATTTGTTACAAGCCCTGCTGTTTCAACAGCCATAGCCCAACTATGCTGTAATTGTGTTCTGAGTTGAATTTCCACCTTCATATTATCCCAATCCTCATTATTAAGACTGTGATACTTATAAACGAGATGAATACTTCGATACCCACTACACTTAGGCCTATCATCCACATAATCATCTTTTTTTACTATCTCCAGTTGATTAAGTGACGCTTGAACCAATAATGAGTAAGCAGACCTCATTACAGTCACATCAGAAAAAACGAATCTTCCGCCCGCAATATCCTGCATTCCTCCTAATCTCATGTCAGGATTCAAGTCCAATTTGTATTGAATCGACGTCATACGCTTTAGCCGATATGACGAAAAAACTATATTAATTCCATTTTTCGAGAACAATGACTTTATTTGGCTCATTACAAACTCTATAACTGGAAGATGTTGCTCTCTCCACTCATTTACTTTAGAAACGGCCTCAGCAACTGCAGTCAGATCACTAGATGTCGTGATTATCTCTCCAGCTTTACTTATCTGCTTTGAAGAATACTTCATATCATATTATGATTTGCGAGAAGTTAACAATATTATAGGAATTCGGGGAAATATTTTCTTAGGATTATTCTGCCAGACTCATTCTCTCTAAGAAAAGATAAAACTTTTTCAATATAATCTTTCTTCTTCGTATATCTAAATGCTTGTGCAACGAGAGTTATTTATCCTTTGTGGTTAATAATCCTGATGACATGATGGCCGGGCTGAGGAATCTGAAATGGATGATTTCCTACGATGACGTAGAGGAGATTCGCAAGCTCTACGACGATTTCCGCACTACCCGGCACGAACTCAGTTACTTCCTTCAGCAGAAGCGGAAGACAAATGAGTTCTTCGTGTTCTCTGATACGATTACTCTGTAAAAGCCGACTCTAACAACTTATTATACAAATCTCCGCTTCCAAAGACATGCTCTTTCTTTTCTTGGAGATCTTCAAGTTTATCGTCCTCGTACTCGATTGGCCAATCCGAAGGGAGACTGTACTTTGAGGCGGCCTTCTGTCTCTTTTGCCCCTTATGATCCACACAATAGGCCAAGATTGTATTTGCAATCAGATTAGGGCCCGTCATCGTTCCATCGTCTGTATCTACAACCAACACGTTGGCTTGAACAAGATCCTGGAAGAAGGAATTGTCTCGGAACAGTTCATCTGTGTTAGGGACAGTAACTGAAACAAACCTGGTGAAGTTCTTTTCAAGCAGAAGAACGGCAGTAGCCATGCTCCCCACCAACGTTTTACCCTCAGCCCCATTTTTGTACTCTTCATTCATTTCCAGCTCATAAAGGTGAACCAGCGTACGGGCAATGTATGTATGGGCAGAATTCATCAAATCGTCCATAGACACATTGTCTATCATTGCTTCGAATTCGTGAACAACGAACCTGCGAAGCTCTTCTATATTTGCGGCAGGATGGTTTGCAGCGAGAAGCCCCCTGTCGATTACGGCTTGCGCGTTCCTAAGATTTGGCATGAGTTTGATGACCAGAGATAAATAGCGCTTGACGCAATGTTCGTCCATCGCTGCCGCCCTGAAACTCAGAAGATGATAATAGACTGAGTTCAATTTATCCTCCTCATCCCATTTTTGGAAAGTAGCGTTTAAATCCCCGTCTCCAGTAATAAGCTTTCTAACATCCCAAACCGATACGTGCCGTCCATTGATATCTAATGAAAAATAAAGTGGATAGGTCTCCTGATTTACAAGGTTCCGGGCATTTTTCTTGTCGTTCAAAGAAAACAGGTACTCGAGGATGTCTTTGCTCATACCCGTAATAGGAGTACCTTTGAATGACGGAATCAGCGGATTCACTTTCTCGTTTGGATCAAATACCCGTGGACGGAGTTTGAGCGGATAAAAGCCCTTCCAGATATCTTTGCCCCGCACCATCAAATCGAACTGATGGAGTTCAAGCATCGTATATAATCCGGAATCCGTATAATGCAGGATATTGAGAAGGAGGAAGTCATCCAGAGATAAATGCTGAACAATGCCGAACTTGGTATTGAAGAACTCTGCATCGTGCACGAAAATCCTTGCAAAGCGCTTCACCTGCCGGAAATTGTGGAAAGCCGAACAAAGGAACTGCTGCGTCCGGCCAGGCATCCTGTCAACATAGCTGATAATTACAGGTTCAGAACACATCTTGTGAACCTCCTGAGCAAACACATTATATTGATAATAATCCTCCAACTTAGGGAGTGCAAACTCAACGGAGAAGAACTTCTCAATGTAAATGCCCGGATTGGGAATGTCCTTCTTTTGAAGCTGCGCTTCTACATAACCCTTATCATAAGCCGTGATATACACAATGTTTGGGAAATCTGCCGTATTCCGGATAAGCCGAAGCACCTCTGCAATCTCATCTCCGGAAAGGCGGTCCATATCGTCAATAAGCACCGGGATTATCTTCCCGTAGGACTTCAGATAGCCGCTGATAACAGATTTGAGTGAATCTATCGAGCGCTCCCGATGCTTGTCATACACATCTGCAAAATAGACGATTGGCTTTTTGGCGTCAAAGGCTTTTAGCAACTCCGCATACTTGAGCATGGGCTTCCGCACTACGGAATACTGTGGGCCAATCTTTTCTACCAGCTGATTGAAGAAATCCGTGACTATCTGCCGGGGCGAGGAACTATCCCAAGGTTTGAACCACACTAACGTGGCCACTTTCTCTGGTAAAAACTTTTCAAGCGCCCCCGCGACTACATTTAAAAAAGTAGTCTTACCTGTGCCCCACTCTCCCGAAATGCCAACAGAAAACGACTCCTCTCCAAGCTTTGTTCCCAGGATTCTATCCACCAGATAATCTGCATAGGCCAGACGATTCTTATCAAGGCCCTCCTTGTCTAATGAATCAACGGAGTCTATCGTAAATCGATGTCCACTCAATTCCGGATCTGATTTGCTCCTGCGTCGAAACACAATGCAAACAGAGAGAAACGCGAGCAACAGGCACACCAGCAGCAGATGCAGCGTACACGCTCACTTTTCCGCACACGTCCGTAAGACCACTGAGCCTCAGTGATTTCGGCCTGTGCCTATATATTCATTTTTTTGATTTTTTCTTCAGGCGGGCATGAAGCAAGGCAGGCATCCGGTCATGTCGTCGCCGTCTTTCGACACCTTGAGCCGTTCCAGGAGACCGGCCAGGTATCTCTCGACCGAGCGGCCGCACATCCGGCAGCTCTCGATGACCGAGAACATGAACGCGTTGTGCCTGGCCGATTCCTCACTGCCGATGTTCCCTGCGTTCTTCAGGTTCATCTTGATGCTCCGCATCATCTGCTCGCTCAGGTTGTTCGAGAGCTCCACGTCTCCGCATTCAAGAACCCGTTTCATCGCCGGCCATTCGCCGACCGCATATTTCAACGCCTTTGTCAGCATCTCCCCGCAGCCGGCGTAGTCCGATCGTCGGAACACCTCCAGCCGCTCCTCTATCCTGGCCATGATGTCGGCGGTGTTCCCTTTCTTCAGGCGCTCGAGCAGTCTCGCCGCGCCCGTCAGGCCATGCGTCATGCAGTGATGCTCGACCGAGAACATCTTCCCGAACTCGTCTATGAACCACATGGCCTCCGCCCTGTTCTCCGGTATCGCGTCGACAAAGCCGCGGCGGATATGCACCAGACAGGCCGAGCGGCGGCCTTTCCTGCCATCATCCGCTGAAGACTTGCTGTCAAAGATCTTGTACACCGCATAGCCGTCCGTCGTGTAGAACCCGAGGAAGCCGTCCAGAAACGGGCGGATCGCCTCCGCTCCGCGGCTGCCGTTCTCATAGATGAACCACGCGAGGTTCACGCTGTTCGCGCGGATCCCCCACATGTACTTGTTCTTGTATCTCCGCTCATTTGTCTCCTCATCTGTGCAGCCCACAAGGGTGCGGGTCTCGTCCACCATCCATATCCATGACTTGCGCACTTGGGACATCCACACCCCGCGGAGCCTATCCGACATCCAGTCTATCGCCTTGTGGACATTGGCCTCCAGGACTCCCTTCGGGATGTCCAGGCCGCGATGACGCAGCTTCCTCACTATCTGGCGGAACGGTGTGTGGTACACATATTTCTCGCATAGGATGTAGGACAGGGTCTCCGCGCCGAAGATGCAGGTCTTTATGGGACGGCGCATCTCTTCAAGGACGTCAGTCGTCTTGTACTCGTCCCTGTCCTTGCCGCGGACATGCGCCGCCTCGTAGATGTGCTGCTCGTAACGCTCCGGGTAGCGGATGATTATGCGGTAGTAGCTCTTCTCGACCTCGCCGTCTTTCGTGGTGCGGAAGCGTTCGCCCTCACCCAGGACAAAGTACTCCTCAAGGGGATGCATGAACACATTCTCGTCGGACATGTATCTGCAGACCTTGCTGTAGTCCACCCGCTCGGCGCGGACTTCCGCTCCGGGATGACGTCTCTTGAGCCTCGCCACCTCCCTCGCCACATCCACCGTCTCCCCGTCGGAGGTCGTCGCCGAGGTCTTCCCGGCGTCCTTCCTTGCCTGGTCCTCAGGACTCACGAAGTCGGCCTTCTCCGACTCGCGGTTCTCGCCCGCGTCACTGTTCCCGTCATCCTTACGGCCGGCATTGCGTTCTGAGCCACGTCCGTACTTCTTCCCGCGCCAACGCCTCGCCGACAGCAGCGCGGCGTCGCGCTCCGCAATGAGCTTCGATATCTGCTCCTCGAAGGATTTGGTTATCTGAGCCACTGCCGCGTCTATCAATTTCTGCTGATCAGCACGCAGTGCGTCCATCTGGTTCTCATAGAACCTCTTCAGATCCTCCCGGCTCTCGTCCGATATGCGCAGGCGCTCCTCCAGCGACCAGATCGTCCTGTTCAGGACATCTATCTGATCACGCAGCTCGGCGTTCGTCGAGTATGCCACCTGGAGTTGTGCCTCTACGTTCATATCTTCCTCTAAGTTAGCCATTTTCTTCGACTTTCGCAAGAGAAATCGCAACTTATTTTGTTGATTGACAAAGATTTACCGTCGCTCGGTCAATATATTTCACCCTCACGTTGCCGCATACGGAGGCCTCTGTCAGCATAACCAAGTCCGACCAGCTTATTTTGCCAAAACGACGGCTGTCGTCCATCACGGGCGAGAAAAATTTTCCGTTGTCAAGGCGGATTTGAGTCAGTTCGTAGCGGTTGTGTTCCCTCACAAGAACTTTCTTTATCCTCGGGTTCCTCCCGCTGAACACATAGATGCTCCTCGCCGCGTAAGGGTTCATCCCCATCTCGTCGCGGACGATCCCGCTCAGGCCGGTTATCCCTTTCCGCAGATCCACCCTGTCCCTGTACAGGTAGATCGAGTACTCGCTTGACATCGTCACCATGGCACTACGCGAGCATCTTCCTGACCATCCCCAGAAGCTCGTCTATGTCGCCCTCGCCCTGGGTGAGCTCCATCCCGTTCGTGAATCGGACGCGCACCTCGGCGACGCCGAGGCCACGGTCCGGGGATCCGTCCACCACAAGAGGGATGAACCCTCCGGACTCACGCTGACGCTCGTCAGCCTCCTTGAGGACACTGCACTCTTTCTGGCCGCGCCTGGAATATCTAAGGAACTTGTCGTAGTCATAACCCTCGTCCTCACAGAATTTCTTCATCGAACGGCCTTTGCCGTTCTGGCTGTAGTTCTTCAACGCAAATGCGTAGTTGATTGTTGGATTCTCATTCATTTCTGACTCCGTTTTTGATTTGGAGCCAAAGATAATCAGGCTGTCGGTTTAGGCAATGCGGAAAAGTGAGCGCGTACGATGCAGCAAGGATAACCGCCCAACAACGGAAACATAATCCCAAAATCCAGCACTTGCTATTAAGACGTTTGCCAGAAGCAAGATAACCATCATGCTCCTTCTGGAGCGATAGTGGTCTTGAAGATGGTTGAGGACATACAAACCCGTTCCCAGAACAATCAAAGTACAGAGACAGTAAAGCAACCAAGGATACTCAACAAAAAATGACGCCGCCGTGGACATCCTTTCTCCCGTGATTTCCACAAGCCAAGCATTAAAGGGCTTACGAGCAGCCCATAATGCGACAATGAGTATGACAAAAAGGTAAAAATCTACCCGCTTCTTTCTTGTGGAAAAAAGAAATGATTCCAACACATTAAAAAATCTCATTGCCCTTACTGATACTGACTTACATGCTTGTATCTTTCCCCCAGTTCCAACAGCTGCTTAAACATCTCCATCCGCTCCGGCTTCAGTTCTCCCGCATTCATCGGCTTCTTATTGTGCTTCCACCAAGACCGCATATTACGTTCCTCCGGCACAAACTTGGACGGCTTCCTGTGATTGGTCTCCAGGAAGTCGATGGCTTCTTGCCACTTGGTGAGCCAGAGTTCGCCTTGGGTCATAAATCCAAAGTACTACGACAACCTAAAACTTATAGAGTTTGGCGTTAGTTAATCTCGCTGATAAACTGAATGATTTAGCGTTATTCTTATCCTTAATAACGTGCCATCCGAGTACTGTATGGACATCTCTGCCCACGACTTCAAAGACACGCTCAAGATAAGGGAGGTCAATCGGAGAATATGAAAGGCCAAGAATAATAACCTTATGAATGCCGTGGAGGTCATTAAAGAACACTTTGTTCTCTTGAATAATCTCCTGAACAGGCTTTTTCATTTCGTCCCCCAATACTTCAAAGAGCTTCATTCTTACGTTATCTTCACCTTGATCCTTCTCCGGGTCACGAAAATAGACATTCTCATCAAAGTCCTTTTGCATTATTTCTTCTGCAGTAAGTCCATGTCCAACAACAAACGCCCCACGCCCACCTACAACTCCATGCATGTGTCTAACATCCTCCTCATCTATGCCATACACATCTTCTAATGTCCTGGTATAATTGAAGGTCATGAACAGAGCATCTCTATCCAGGTTTCGCATACATCTTCGTTTTGAAGGAAGTGAAATACTTTCCACCCATTCGCCAAAGGCATTAAACAGAGCTTCTTTTAATTGTTTCATCTCAAAACGGGCCCATTTACCAACGCGATGGATGTGATTAGAAGCCTCATCCGGGAATTGCACCTCAAGATCATCAATGGCTTCATCTGCGATGCTTTGTCCATAAACCTCCTCCATCTCATGCTTATATTGATAGTATCCAGCTTGTGCTATTCTCTTTGGGTAGCCTTCAACATCAAAGCATGCCAAGTTATTCTCAAAATCCTGCCACCATTCCGCAGAATCCAAATGATTGCCATATAAACGAGACATTATCTGATAAACATCATGACGGTTATCTTGAAGCCACGATTTGAAGTCCGCATACTGACATCTCACACCGTGATGAATATCAAACCCATTGCCCAGGATATAAAGAGTCAAAGGTCTTATTAAAGGATTTCCACTCATATTATTACGATTTTGAACAAATGCCCTACAGCATTGCCGTCCGGGAACGGTATATCGGTTTTCCTACCATATAAGAAATCAAGTAGTAAAGGAACTGACTCGGCTGAGTATTCAGGAACTCACTGATTAACCACTGTTCCTTCTCGTCCATCAATTGAACGATATGTTCAACAACAGGGCCCGCAGGAACAAGACATACAAATATAATGCATTTTCCCGAATTAAGGGAATAAAAAAAGCATTCATACATCTGCAAATAACCAGAAATACAAATGAATATGAATGCTTCCAAACTCATGAGTCCGGAAAGGAAACTCGTGATGTGGAACAAATGTTAAGAAATTATTGACTTGTGGCCATCGAAAGCCTCCCGTAAGCGAAACCGGCCATCCTGCGCACGAGGGAGCATATTCATTTGGCCAGACTTATCCTTCTGCCGATCGCCGCCCTTCAGACGTGGTTGCCGAAGGATCCAGCTGGAAGATCTTCTCCATGAGGCGCCACTTCTGGGTGGAGGTCATGGAGGGGTCGCAGCCCTGGAAGCGGGCGACGTAGGCTTCCCACTCTGCCTGGCGGGGCAGGGTGGCGAGACGGGCGTTGTCCTTGACGAAGTCGAAGTCATCTGTGGTGTCCATGATCATGAAGACCCGGCGTTCAAGGCGGTAGATCTGCATGTCAAGGATGCCGACTGAGCGGATACCCTCCTGAATCTCGGGCCAGACATGGCGGTGGGCGTCTATATAGTTCTCAATCATCCGGTCATCACCGACAAGGTCGAGGGTTTGGCAATATCTTTTCATTTTGCTTGTGGTTTTATTGTAAGCCGTGCGCGCATTGCTTCTTTCCGCGCACGAGATGTATTGAATATGAGGATTCTGTGAGCAAATAAGGGCTTCTCGCTCACGACAGCGGAATCGAAGCCTCATTCGTGAGCAAATAAGGGCTTCTCGCTCACGGGAAAGGAGACACGAGGGCTTTGGTCAATGAATATCAGGAAGCGGAAGCCGTGAGCCGTGCGCGCGACAAGTCACATTCCCCCGCGCCTGACGGTGATCTCGATGGCTCCGTCCGGGAAGGTGTGGCGCGAGGTGCAGACGAGGACGAGGTAGCCGCCACCGCCGGCGCCGGGCATCTTCCAGGCGAGGACACCCGGCATCCGGGAATATTTGTCAATATATTCCTGTACTGACGGAAGAAAAGCCCCCTCGGAATGCACGCCGGAAGGCACGTCGGAAGACTTCTCGGATGGCACACCGGAAGACTTCTCGGTAGGCACGTCGGAAGACTTCTCGGAATGCACGCCTGAAGACTTCTCGGATGGTTGTCCTGAAAGTCCGTCGGCAATCCCGGCGGCGTCTTTTTGAATATGTGAGGACGAGCCATCGGGGACGTCTCCTCCGCATGATGTCGGGTTGACCATCCCCGGAAACATGGCGACCTGAGCCTCGAACGACGCCCGGTAGGCGGTGGCGAAGCGGTCAATGTCCATGTCAAGAATGGCGTGCCAGCAGTCATCCGCGGCCTTTGACAGGGCCTGGACTTTCGGAAGGGTGATGTCCTTCCCCTCAACCACCGAGCAGCCCGGACGGCGAGGGAACATCGGAATCAGGCAGAGGTGCTCCTCAAGCCATGAGAGAACCCTCTCGTCAGAACACGTCTCGATCTTGACCGGCCAGAAACGCTGGTCGTAATAGTGACGGGCAAGGCCGGGAACGCATATTCCTATGGCGTCCTGGGCACCGGAGATCACCCCGTCCGAACGCTCCGGGTCGTTCTCGAAACAGAACACCAGCTTCGCCAGCATCTCCGGATCCATGTTCGGGAGCTGGTACGGCCAGATCTTGCGGATGGCGTTGCGGGTGGAGGTGGAGAGGCCGCAGCGCTCCCTCACCTCAAAAGTCGGCTCAAGAGACACGGTCACCGCCCACCCAGGAGCAAGGCACGACACATACGGCTGGTCGATCCACGTCCCGGCGAGGTCGAGTCTTGTCGGAATCGAAGACTCCGACTTCTTCAGATCGGTGCTGGAACGGGCGGCCAGACCCTCGGACGGGCGGCGCTGGAGGACAACATATTCAATGCCCCTCTCCGCACAGAAGCGGCGTTTGTCCTCGTTCGAACCGTCCTCGTTGACAACGAATATGTCCGGCCTCAGTTCCTCAACGGTAGGGATGAAGTCCATGATGCCGTGGCCACGGTTGATGAACGCATCCTTGACGTAGCGGATCGACTTCACCATGAACAGCCGCTCCCGCTCGCTGTACACGGTCTTGTGATGCTTGTAGTCAAGGATCGTGGCGTCGGAACCGATGCCGACATAGAGGTCGCCGTAGGACGACGCCTCCCTGAAAAACTCAACATGGCCGCTGTGCAGGAGGTCATAGCAGCCGGAAACGAATACTTTCTTGTTTGGCATATACTATATTTCGGGAGACGGCCACAACGAAAAGTGACCGCCAGCCATTATTATTATCTTGGAATATCTACCTCTCCGCCCTCACCGGGTTGTGGAGGAAGTCGTCGTAGGCGAGACGGATTCCGTCCTCCAGTTCCGTCCTGTAGGTCCAGCCCAAGGCCGTGGCTTTGGAGACGTCGAGAAGCTTGCGCGGGGTACCGTTCGGCTTGGATGCGTCCCAAAGAATCTCGCCCTCGTAGCCGACCACCTTGGCGACGAGACGCGTCAGTTCCTTGATGGTGATCTCCTTCCCCGTACCGGCGTTGACGGTCTCGTTCCCGGAATATCCGTTCATCAGGAACACACAGAGGTTGGCGAGGTCGTCCACGTAGAGGAACTCCCTCAATGGCGAGCCGTCGCCCCAGCAGGTCACTGACGGAGCGCCGGACACCTTCGCCTCGTGAAAACGCCGGATAAGGGCCGGAAGTACGTGGGAGTGGGTCGGATGGTAGTTGTCGTTCGGGCCGTAGAGGTTCGTCGGCATCACCGAGATGTAGTCAGTGCCGTACTGGCGGTTCAGGAACTCGCAGTACTTAAGACCGGAGATCTTGGCGAGGGCGTAGGCCTCGTTCGTCTTCTCCAGCGGTCCCGTCATGAGGCAGGACTCCTTCATCGGCTGCGGCGCCATGCGGGGATAGATGCACGACGACCCGAGGAACTCCAGCTTACGGCAGCCGTTTCTCCACGCCGAGTGGATGACGTTCATCTCCAGAGTCATATTCATGTACATGAAGTCGGCCAGAGCCTCCTCGTTGGCGACTATCCCGCCCACCTTGGCGGCGGCGAGGAAGACATATTCAGGCATCTCCGCCTCGAAGAACGCCTCGACGGCGCGCTGGTCGCAGAGGTCCAGCTCCTTGTGCGTCCGCAGGACAAGGTTGTCGTAACCCTGCCGGCGCAGCTCCCTGACTATAGCGGAGCCAACCATCCCGCGATGGCCGGCCACATAGATTCTCGCGTTCTTCTCCATCATTTCACAATGCCTTTTTCAAGATATTCGACAAGATTCATCTTGCGCACGTCCTCCGCCGCACCGTCAGCGGCGACCTTGCACATGTCATGCTCCACCATGATGCGGACCAGTTCCTCGAAGGATGTCCTGGTCGGATTCCATCCGAGCGTGGCCTTAGCCTTGGTCGGGTCACCCCACAGGTTGACCACATCCGTCGGGCGGTAGAAGTCCGGGGACACCTCGACAAGCACACGGCCGGTCGCCTTGTCTATTCCCTTCTCTTCCGCACCCTCGCCTATGAACTCAAGCTCTATTCCAGCCTCGCGGAACGCCAGCTGGCAGAACTCCCGCACGCTGTGCTGGACGCCGGTCGCTATCACATAGTCATCCGGCCTCTCGTTCTGAAGGATGAGCCACATGCACTCCACATAATCCTTGGCGTACCCCCAGTCGCGCAGCGACGAGAGGTTGCCGAGGTACAGTTTCTCCTGCTTCCCCTGACGGATCCGCGCGGCCGCGAGGGTGATCTTCCTCGTGACGAACGTCTCACCGCGCCGCTCACTCTCGTGGTTGAACAGGATGCCGTTGCAGCAGAACATGTTGTAGGCGTCGCGGTACTCCCGGACGATCCAGTAGCCGTACTGCTTGGCGACGGCATACGGACTGTAGGGATGGAACGGGGTGTTCTCGTTCTGAGGCACCTCCTCAACCTTTCCATAGAGTTCTGACGTGGAGGCCTGATACATGCGGCACGTCTCGGCGAGTCCCGTCTGGCGGATAGCCTCAAGGATGCGCAGCACCCCGGTCGCGTCAACGTCGGCCGTGAACTCCGGAGAGTCGAACGACACCTGGACGTGGCTCTGCGCCGCGAGGTTGTACACCTCGTCCGGTCGCACGCGGTTCATCACCTGGATCAGACTCATCGAGTCCCCCAGATCGGCGTAATGGAGATGGAAATTAGGCTGCCCCTCAAGGTGCGCGATCCTCTCACGGTAGTCCACCGATGACCGGCGGATCGTCCCGTGCACGTCATACCCCTTCGACAGCAGCAACTCGGCAAGGTACGAGCCATCCTGACCCGTGATGCCGGTGATTAGGGCGGTTTTCATTTATTAGTGAATATTTTAGATTGAATATTTGCTCTTCGTGTCCAAGAATATAAGCCGCACAATCACATACAAAGAGATCACATTCGGCAAGACCCTGACTAACACACATAAGACCCTGGTGCGAATTAGCCTCCTCCGCACACAGACCTATCAAAAGATCAACTTACGGGCTCAAAAACGACAGCCACGCACCCGGATAATGTTATTTCAAGACATCTTCCGGAAGGAATACTCTTGCCGCCTCAGCATTCTTAGGCGGCACTTTGGTGAACAGGGCCACATGAACGGCCTGCGCCTTCTTCACAAACGGAAGGTGAGGACTTATTATTGGTAGATAAACATCGTGAATGACATAGAGTTACAAATATCTTTCACAGAGATAATCTTTCTCTAAGATATTTCCAAGTGCCTAAAGTGGTTCTTAGAAACATGTAGAGAAGACAACTACTATCCCATCTTATTATACAACTTTGCCAGTTCCACAGACACAAAGTTATTAATTTCCTTTCCGAGAGACATGAGTTCAGTAGAAAACAACGCAATCGCTTCATTGTCGCCATGGCCGAAATTGGCCTCCGCATTAGCTATGGCATCTTTTAACCTCACAGGATCCGACTCATACTTAAATCCACCATTTATCTTACTATCAACAAACTGCTTAAAAGATGCGAATTCATCCACTTCTTTTATAGCAGGTGCACTGCGATAGAAATGATAATACAGCCAAATTTCAAAGCAGGGATTACTCTGAGCGACATTCCAAACACAATACGGTTTGATCTCGGTAAACCGAGTGAAAATGTCGTCATTCATTTTCTTGCAAAAATCACGAAGAACCGCGATTTTACCTTCCAATGCCCAAGCATCAGTGTCAACGACAAACCAAATTCTGTCCCCTTGTGAATAATCCAAAGAAAAGCAACCACACTCAAAGTCAAACTTTTCCATAGCCCTACGTTCCAATTGCACAGGATCGGTTTTGCCAGCCTCAGAAGGAATCGTGATAACACTAAGGTTTGATGACAGTCCCTCGAAAAACTCAAAGTATTTAGGCTCATCATGTGCACCTTCGCAGATTACATACAATTTATGAGCATCCCGGCTCGGCTCTTTCTTGGCGTACTGTCTGACACGTGTAATCATGGCTACCAATGAAGATCCTTTAGATTTGACAAGAAAGGGATTCCGCCATAGCGCCCGGCCAGATAGCCGTTCTCTATGTTAGCGGTATTGTGAATATTAAAATCACTGAGTGGATATAGCTTAGTTGATTGCTCCGCATCTTTTTGAGCAAACCAGATCTCGTCCGGACGAAAAATACTCTGATCCAAAAGACAGGATTCGTGAGTTGTGAATATTAGCTGGCCTTTCGCTTGCTTGCTGTCGGATATCTTTTGAATGATACTCTTAACCATAATAGGATGGACGCTACGCTCAATCTCATCAACAACGAAAACGCCGTGGCCATGTGTCAAGGCAAAGAAAAGGGGCATATACTCTATAAGACGCCGTGTCCCGTCTGACTCAATCGAGACAGGGACTTCCACAATGTCCCCACCTGTGTCTTCATGAACCGAGACAAGCGTTTTCTGCCATACCTGTCCATCTTCAAAAATCACATTTGAGACCCCAAGGCCATTATTCCTTTCTACAATTTGAGGCTCACCTGGGTGATTGCGAGCGTTACTAACCACAGAGATAAGATCCTTGTTGCCGTTTATCAATTCATCCGTCACAACCACTTTCCTGACACGCAAAGCTGAAATACCAGTCTTAAGTTCCGGAATAGTCTCATTAACCAAACGCCTGAACGGCTCATACTTATCAAAAAGATGTGGCACATGGCCAGAGATTGTGTCCGGAAGCACGACTCTAAAAAGATCGGCGAACCAAGAATAGGCCTCCGCTACAAGTTCAGATTCAGAATGATAATATTGGCCTAAAAATGAAAAGAGGAGCATATCAGGACGCACAAGGCGATCAAGGGCATTCAAAAACTCATCATTAACTCCATTCGTCAAAAAATCGCCGTTTAGTTTTATATTGCCTCCTTCACGCTGAATAATGGGAATGTCCTTAGTTTTCTTACTAAGCAACAATTCCTCCAGAACAAGTTCCCGTCCCTTAAATTCGATGTGATAATAAAAAACCTTGTCATTCCGGCAGAACTCAATGGCCATCCCAGATGCTTTCCCTAGGCAAGAAGGGTCAAAGCGGAACGCCAGTCCTTCATTGAATCCATGAAAATCAAGAGAACCAGACAGCACGAATTCGCGGAGCAAATTCATCGCCGACAACAGGTTACTTTTACCAGCCCCGTTTGCGCCATAAACAGCCGCCAGCCTCAGAGCAGTAGTATGTGAACAATCTATCTTGTGGTGAACAAGGCTATGGCTTTTACTAGACGGAAATGTATTAAATTCCGTCACATCCTTGAAAGAAAAGATGTTCTCTGCCACAAAACGAAGAAGCATATCACAATTCCGTTAAAAGTTCACGGCAAATATAACGATTAAATCAAAAATAGTCAAGAATCCTCAGAATCTTACACACTTTTAACGGAATCACAACTTATTCTCCTTAGTATCACCTCAAATGCCTCCGCATAGTTGCACCCGGCCTGACAGCCGCGATAAGCGGCGAAGCCCTCGAGGGCCTCTTCGGAACGAGGGTGAGGATATGGACGCATGACACCACGGTACATCGAGAGGGCTTTGATCTTGGCATCAACACCTTCTTTCCCCACCTCTACCCAAAGGTTCGGCTGGAAACGGTTCAACCCACTGTTCAATGCCCATTCCGTGCAGGATGGCACCTCCATATACCAAAACTCAGAGATCGGTTTCACCTCCGGGCGACGCTGGAAAAGACGGATGGCCTCTTGACAGGCGAGGCTAGTCTGAAGATGGTCATTGTTCGTGTCCGCCGGATGATGGGTGATGATGATGTCCGGCTCGCTCTCACGGATAGCGCTTTCGATGAACTGCACAAGTTTCAGATGAGGAACCGTGTTCATCTCGATGTTCGGGAATGTGGCCTCAAACTTTCGGTGTATTCCAAGGAAGTCCGACGAAGCGTTCAAATCTTCATCCAACTCCTTATCCTCCGGGCGGAAAGCGCGCGCCTTCGCCTCCGTACACATGATGGCGACATCAATCTGATGTCCCTCACGACTCCATCTGAACATGGACGCACCAGCCCCAAGCACCTCGTCATCCGGATGGGCGACTACAAGTAAATATTTCATTGTGAATATATTAAATTAGATACAACAAAGATTATTTAGCCATTTTACCATAAAGGTAATTCAGGAAAGCAGAACACGAGATAAGCATAAATAGAGCTTCTTCCTGCCCGGGAACATAATCACCATCAGGATCCATCAAAGCATGCCTGATGCCGCTATTTGGCTGATTCGTATAAGCATATAGCTTTTCGAATGCCGTTTTAAGCAAGCTTGGTATGACAATCCCTGACACTTCTAATTTTTTCAAAGCAATTCCAAGTGTTGACTCTGACGTTTTCTCCCTGCAAAATGCCTCTACTGCAGATATTGATTCCTTAATCGAATTTCGATAATCTGCATCTGGCCTTTTAGAATAAAGTTCAAGTGAGGAATGAAGATGATGTCTGATATTGTCTTTTGAGTCATCAATAGCATGCTTGACTGCTTCCAACTCCTCATCTGAAGTAATCGGAACCACAATATCATCTACTATCCTATAGCCATAATTCAGATTCCGCAAAAAGTGATTAATGTTGTGAACAAATTTTTCGACAATCTGCTGAGAAAAGTGATCTATATTATCTCTACTGAAATATTTAAGTCTAAGGAAGAGAAGCGTTTTCTCAATTAGATCAAATTTTAGGAACCATGGCCTTTTCTCATCTAACAAAAATGCTGTTGAAACCACCTTTGTACATGTACCATACAATCCATAATGGAAGTCGTTTTTTCTTTCATGAAGAAACTCGATCCACAGATATAATTCCAATTCTTCAAAATCATTCTGAGTATTCGGTTGTTGTTCAAAGCTTTCCGACAATATGTCATAGCATGAACATAAGGATTTTGCCAAATCTTGTTCAATAAAACCCTTTTTCAAAACCTCAATGGGCCTAACGTACCCGTATCTTTCCGAGAAATTAGCCATTTGCATTTTAATTATTATCTTCTAACCCTCACCTGCGAACATGACAAGCCGATCATGCATCCACTGAGGATACTTCCCACAGGCGGTGTAGGCGATCGCAATGACTGTCCAGAGGATGAGTTTCAAGTCGCCGAAGAAAGAGGCATGCCTCACGTAATAAACGTCAAGTTTCAGTCGGACAGGCAGAACCTTTTCATTGTACTCCTTCTCATCCGGGAACTGATCACCATAGATGTAGTCCCAAAGGCTTGACTGGCTTGTCAGTCCACAAGGCACTGTTGAGGCGACCGCATTCTCTCCACCACGGGTGACCTCAACCTGATCCACCGCCGCCGGACGAGGGCCGACAATCGACATCGTCCCATTAAGAATATTCAACAATTGCGGCAGCTCATCAATCTTGAGCCTCCGCATAATCCTTCCCCACCAAAAGATCCGATCCTGCTCCGGACGAAGCGAAGCCTCGCTTGCGCCACGAGCCACTCGCATGGAACGGAACTTCCACATCTTGAACCGTCGGTTATCCTTCCCGACGCGGTTGGCGAAATAGAACAACGGCCCGGGGTCACTCAGCTCCGTAAATATGATACTCAAAATCCACACTGGTAATGTGCCAATGATGCCTATGAAAGCACACACCAAGTCAAAAACACGTTTGGTTACTTTATAAAACACAATCTGTCAGTATGTTACTTATACCCTTTTATTTTTCTCCAAACATAATGGCAGGGCTTCCATATCGGTGCCCAGAGCACTTCACTTGGAGCTAACCTGAAATACACGAAGTTACGCTTCACATTATGCTGATACACACTCATCCGACTCCTGCGGTTCACCTGCTGGTTACGCTCATCAAAATGCCCGAAGTTGCCGGACAGTTCTATTTCGGACAACAGTAAGCGCCCTGAATGCATATCAGGTTCACAAAGCAAATACTCCCTTTCCAGTCCAAACATCTGGTGCTCCACATACATTACAGCCTCTGCAAACTTAACCAACCCCAAGAGATTCATTTCCTCAAACACTTTTGCTTTTTGCTCTTTTTCTAAATTACGAAGGATATAATAGTAATCAAGCAATTGACGGAGTCCTATGCCCTCATGCAACACATGATTAAATATGTGCATCAAAGAATACACTGCATTGAAGTCAGACGTAGGATATGCAAAACCTATAGTCTTATCGTAATTGGAAAATTGCTGCTCGCGATATTTCCTGAAAAACCGTTTGTATTTGCGATAATGAAAAGGACTGTATGAAAAACTCGGAATAAAATGAATTTCTGTATGCGTGTCCTTAAAAATCTCCACTTCTGCATGATGGATAACCGTCTCGCCAACAGTCCACCGCGCTTTCAACATTTTGTAAAGTTCATCTCTGTCTCGCTCAACCCACAAGTCTATATCACCGCACTGTCTACGCAACGGATTGGGATAAAGCATTGCAACACCTTGCCCCTTCAGCACACAACTACGCAAGCCTGCACCATTGAATATGTCAGTTACCTCCTTACATCTAACATTCTGCAGTCGATTATTCTTCTCCAAAGCCAGGGTCTGGGCTATCCACCGCATTAAGCATTTCGGTTTGCTTTCACCTGTAGCAAGAACCTTTTCCACTCCAGTCAGCAATACACCAACAAGCGACTGCCGTTGAGCTTCTTTATAAAGTAAAGTCCAATCCTCATCAGTCAACCGGCGAGAGAACTGTTCCCGTTTACCTAAAGTAATAAGTATGAGTTCTTGAAATAGATTCATTATTTCATCGTTCTCCTGATCTCAAGCCCCTTGATGGACTCTTTAAAACTAACGAGCTGGTAATCGAACCCATATTGACTCATTTCTTGCATATAATATGAATCAGCAAACAATTTAGGGATGGCAGGTAGGAACTTTGCACCCAACCACACCAAAGGATTGAAAATACGACTGATCCATATCTTATGACCATGCTCTTTGGCAAACTGACGCACAATTTCAACAGTATCGGAGTATTCAGCATTCTGCGGATGGAATGTACCAGACATCTCCCGAAGGATAATCTGCTTCACGAACTCAGCCAGATTATCAATGAACAACATTGAACGCTTATTATGCCACGCAGGAAAAATAGGAATATTAATAGCCAACCACCCCAAACGGGGCAGATTGCCTTTGTTGCCGGGGCCATATATCATCGGTGGGCGCAAGATTGCCACTTTAAAACTATCGCAAACCAGTTCGCTCAAGCCTTTTTCCGCCTGCAATTTCGAGTCTCCATAAAAGTCGTTAGGGTCAGGCTTCGTTTCCGCTGTGGTCACATCCGCCCTCATGCTCTTGGATGCATGGTACACAATGCGTGAGCTCATGTATATGAACTGTTTCACCCCATGCTCCTTTGCCCACTTAGCCACCTCTATCGCAAGGTCACGGTTCACCTTGTAGTACAATGGAGCCATCTCTGGCTTCGGATCCACATGAGCGATTCCAGCCACATGGAACACGACATCATACTTTGAGAAGTCCGCCTGTTTCCAGGCATCGTTCATAGTGTCAACCACATCAACAGCGAAGTTCTCGGGCTCTTTCAGGAGCCAATTCCCGACATTGGTGCCGACAAAGCTCTTGGCACCAGTTATTAGAATATGTTTCATTTTATTGTCAGTTTCTCATAAACGCCTTTTACCCAATTCACAACCACAATGCCGACAACTGTAGCGGCAAGAGTAACAAGAAATGCTACCATTGAATAAATATCATTCTGCGACACCGACATGCTTCCGCAACTGAACATCACCCCTACGATGACACAAACAATACCTTTGATTGGGTTATGGATGGCCATAGCAGTAAAGCTATTGCGACCGAACCATTTCAGGCAGCGCATCCACCATGTATTTTTGACACATGCCTTTGTTCCCGCCAATAGCATACAGAACAATAGCATCATTGCGACTCCAGCAAATGCACAAGGGTAAGTTATCAAAGGATTATGAATGTCCCCATGGCCGAATGAAATGCTCCCATTGCAACGACTCCCGATTACGACCAGTGCGGCAAGCATCATAGACACCAACAAGGTGGCACAACGGTGCCGATTCACCCATTCCTGCATTTGATGATGCCCCCATTGCCGAACAACAATATTGCCAACTGAATAGAACGGGATGCCCAAACACACCACCTCAAAGTTCCATGGAAGCAACGTCACATCAACGACTTTAACATATCTAATCATGCAATAACTTACTGCGGCCAGCATAAAAGTCGCTATCACTATAAACTCTTTATTCCAATCAGCGATGAAGTAATAGACTATCTCCATCACAAACAGGCAAGTAACAAACCAAAGCGGAACATTATGAACCAGAAAGCCGCCGCTTCCTTGAGCAATAAATGTCTGCACCAAAGGCTTCCAATAACTATCAACCTCTGAATGAGACAAGTAAGCAAATACAGCCCATAGTCCCCATGTCAAAACTGAAAAGATTACATATGGTACAAGCAGTGACTTTATTTTCTTAGCAAGGAATGCCCTGAAATCAGCATACCTGTTCTTATTGAATACCATACCGCTCAAAAAGAAAAACAGCGGAATATGCCATGCATAAACAAACGCATTGCTCCAACCACTTAAGCGAATATGCCCCCACATTATAGCCAGCATTCCCAATGATTTAGCCAAATCATTGTAAACCAATCTCCCCCCCCCTACGGGACTTTGAAATTGCTTATCTGTCATCATTTTACACCATCCATTAATCTAAATTGTTATCCATTCAGTTTTGCCTTTCTAAAGCTTGGGTCAAGGTACTTTACAATTCCTTGGAGACATCCGGCAACCATCGGCATTGGATCACTCCATGAACCATCATGGTAGCTTACATTCCTCCCCCAAAAACGAAACCAACTTGGCTTGAACGATAATCGCTCAGGGCTCATCAAGAACCACATCACATCAAGTCCGAACCAACGAACTTGCTGGCCGGTTTTATAATTACGCATGTCAAATACCTCCGCACCGTTGCCGAGATACTCATCAACAAATATCTTTGCAAAGTTTATCCCGGCTGCAAAACTTGCCTTCAGGCTTGACGGCACCCGCGGATTGATCTCAATAATCTTCAATTCTCCCGTGTGCCTGTCCTCAAGAACGTCAAAGTCCGCGAACCCGTGCCAATTTAGTTTATCCAAACAACGCTCGCATTGCTCCAGCAGGAACGGGTGCTCGACAGTCTCGCTGTAGCAACTAGTGCCTCCCTTCAATGGAAAGTAACGACGAATCTTGATTATGGTTGATGCGGCAGTCTTGCCGTCCAGCCTGCGGAACAACATTACATTGTAGTAATAATCAGGCTGTTCCACGAACTGTTGCAATGTACACAGACCGAACCCTTTTGCTATAGGAGGAAATTTGCTTTTCAGCTCTTCCATATTTTCCACCTTGACTATTCCTTTGGCGCCTGCCGAAAGATTAGGCTTGACCATGGCCGGGAATCCAACATAATCAGCTGCATCCTTCATCGTGTCAATGGTTATTTTGGAAGTCTTAGGATGCACAATGCCATACCTCTCGCACACCTCCATAAGCTTCTGCTTGTCATTCGCCAATTCGAAAGTGGCATAATTTTCCACGGCACAGACCGTATTGTACCGAGACTCTATATTTTCCTTCTCCTTACTCAGGAAATATGCCGATTCGTCACCCATTGGAATGACCATGTCATACTGACATCCCTTCAGGTGGTCATAAAAATAATCCCTAAAGAGTTCCGGTTCCTTATGTATATCTGGAGACTTGAATTTATGGTGGAGATATTTGGTTGCATACCCGCTGCTCACTTTCCGTGCGCAAAGCGCCGTCAATTCATGGCCTAACCTATTTAACTCACGTGCCATACAGACGACCTGTACCCCCTCGCCATCTAGTAATAGGATTCTACTCATTGTTTAAAATTCATAATATTTCTTTCCAATAAGTCTCCTCCACATTATTAAGAAGAAATACTTAATCAAATACATAATATGCTCTGCATACCATTTAACCTCAGCCCACCATGAGGATTCAGGTCTTTTAAATAGCAGTCCAGCTAATCCCAACTTCTGTAGAATGCCATCAGGCTGACGCAGCTGACCTATCACACTCCGGAAAGCAGCTCCTACACCCACGCAAATGATACCATCGTTCAAATAGGGTACTAACATAGAGTTAAAATAATCCTGTTTCGGTGCACGAAGTGCCGTCCAAACTAAATTCGCCCCACTACCATTGATCATTTCAGCAATGGTTGCAAAGTCATATTCACTCAAAGGAGAGAATGGTGGAGAATATGTGCCAACTACTTCGGTTCCAAATTCCTTCGTTGTTTTTTTTGTTAGAGCCACAAGAGTTCCTTCTGTATCACCCAGAAAGAAATGCTTCAGTCCAGCATTCTTCATTTTTAGAATACGAGGGAAGATATGAGGGCCACACGCACGTTGCACCTGCTTCAGCCCCCACCAGTGTCCACACCATACAAGCGGAGTCCCATCTGGAGCATTCATCAGAGAATTCTCCATTACCTCCCAATATTTATCATCCTTGTTTGCGATAGGTACTGTTCTCAAGGTTGAAATACACACATACCCTTTTTGTTTATTTCTAACCGCATCAAGAACCGTTTGGATAGCATTATCCTCATCTGTCACGGAAATTCGAGTTCTTCCTATTCGGAAAAAATCCCTTTGATTTGCCATAAATACTTCTTTGTGTTTCTTATTCAACATTCTATTATTCTTCTTGTAATTCTATATATTTCTTGTACAGAGAGATAAATATCTCGTCAATCAAGACTAAGATTGCGAATCTGAAAAAATAGTTGCAAAACGAATTCTCGGATGAAGCAAGAATGCCTAAATCGGGCTTATTTATCTGATAAGAGTGCGTATTATGAGCACAACGATTCCGGTGAGCATAAACAAGTGTCTCAAATTTATCCCTCATTATTGATTGAAATAGAGGGAATGTTTTTGCACCATTCTGTTTTGGTTGTCCTATTTGGCTACTTGCAAATATTGTTGCAACATTGGACTTATAGCATTCATATTCTCGGTTCTGCCATACCTTTAGACTAGATTCATCATAGATAGCAGCCAATTCTCCTAGCACATGTGACAAGAATGAAGCATTGATAAGTAATGCAGGTTGAAATAACTGCTCTTTTTTTTGAATAGAATCAAGCAAATCATTATAGATTCCATTTTTACTCTTAAAATCAGAGCACTCACCATAACTTCTCTTGTTTAAAAACTCATAGCGATACTCATAGTCAATCGTTGCAATATCCCAACATATACACTTCATCTTCTGTTCTTGTGCTCCCGTCATCTTGAGAAACATCGTCTGCATGACATATTCACATAGTGGGAAAGTCTCTATGCCACTGCCAGCCCCCCTACATGCAGAAATACCATCTTTTAATATCAATGATAAAGGAGATAGGATAAACGCCGAATGTTCGCTACTGTACATAAGTTGAGAATATATTACAAGAATTGACTAGGCGAGAACGCAAGTATCCTAACCGGTTAGAATTTTTGGAGAAAGAAGAATCCATCTTATCATTTAGAATTCTTTCTTCAATTTCTTGTTTTAAAGTAATCGCCTTATTATTCTTGTCATGTCTTGTTAGATTGTCTTTGAGCACTTTACCTTCAAACAAGGTATAATATATAACACCAAATAGCCAATAATCAGCTTCATACCATGCAGAAAAAGACTCGCCATTCTTCAATGCCATCAAAGGCTTCAACAGATGTATCGCATCTCGAAGAATAGGAAAACGCATTTGCCATACATTATGAGCGAATACTGTGTTAAAATCAAAGCCCTCAAATTTCTCTATACGATCCTCCTGCTCAATACCCAAAAGGAAAGAGACATAATCGGCATAGTAACTTTCACGTGAGCTATAGGCTGAATATCCAACAAGCACATCCTTTGCATCAGTACGCGAAGATTTGTGGAACTGAGAAAGGATGGAAAGATAACGTACGAAGTCAATTCTACATGGCTGCAAGTCTTCTATTATGTTCAACCCACATAACACGTCAGAACCATCTTGGCATAGTCCTTCAAAAAACCTCGTCAACTCTGAATTTTGGTAATAGAGTGATTTTCGGCTCTCCATCGCATCCAACCTCTTGCCAAAATAATTTATATTACGGAAAAGCTGCGAGAAATTTCTCTGCACACCAGTGACAGTTGAACTTTCCGGTACCACATAAGAAAAACCTAAATATGTTGAATCCCAGAAGGCATCATCTAGATGTGAAAACAAAGAATCTGTCAATTCAACATATTTGGCATCTTTACTAATTTTACTTATTATAGAACTGACAGTACGACCATATTGAAGTACTTCAGTAAACTTCCACAACATCGCTGTCGTTTGCTGCACACCATCATCAAAAGCACTGTCATCCTCATTTGCCACTTGAGCAGGACTCATAGATGCGAACTTGCTTTTATCAGGAAAATAGCCAATAGAAGCCAGCAAAACAGACGTAAGCCTTTGCTGCCCATCTATTATCAAATTTTCTTTTGTTGTATCACAATCATAAAGAGCTATAGTAACAGGTTGCACAAACTGCCCTTCTTTCAATGACATAATTAATCGCTTTACGTCTCGTTCTTGCCAAACGAAATGGCGCTGATATTCAGGAAGTACTATATTTTCATTCAGCATCAGTTTTATCCAATGCCTTAGTGTATACTCTCCATAATAGATTTTATTTTTCATCTGTAATAGTTCGTTAAAAATCATGTAATTACTCAAGTACCTCTGTCAGCAGAACGAGGTCCGACCAGCTGATTTTGCCGAAACGGCGGCTTTCGTCCATCACAGGCCTGAAGAATCGCCCGTTGTCAAGACGGATCTGCGTCAGCTCGTAGCGGTTGTGCTTGCGGACCAGGATCTTCTTTATGCGGGGGTTCCTGCCGCTGAACACGTAGACGCTCTTCGTGGTGTTCGGATTAAGCCTCATCTCATCGCGGACGATACCGCTCAGGCCGGATATTCCCTTGCGCAGGTCCACCTTCTCTCCATACAGGTAGATGGAATATTCACTCGACATCATCACCATGGCGCCACTATCCAAGCATCTTCCTGACCATGCCGAACAGCTCGCTGATGTCGCCCTCGCACTGCGACAGCTCCATACCGTTCGTGAGTACACGCTCACTTTTCCGCACACGTCCGTAAGACCACTGAGCCTCAGTGATTTCGGCCTGTGCCTATATATTCATTTTTTTGATTTTTTCTTCAGGCGGGCATGAAGCAAGGCAGGCATCCGGTCATGTCGTCGCCGTCTTTCGACACCTTGAGCCGTTCCAGGAGACCGGCCAGGTATCTCTCGACCGAGCGGCCGCACATCCGGCAGCTCTCGATGACCGAGAACATGAACGCGTTGTGCCTGGCCGATTCCTCACTGCCGATGTTCCCTGCGTTCTTCAGGTTCATCTTGATGCTCCGCATCATCTGCTCGCTCAGGTTGTTCGAGAGCTCCACGTCTCCGCATTCAAGAACCCGTTTCATCGCCGGCCATTCGCCGACCGCATATTTCAACGCCTTTGTCAGCATCTCCCCGCAGCCGGCGTAGTCCGATCGTCGGAACACCTCCAGCCGCTCCTCTATCCTGGCCATGATGTCGGCGGTGTTCCCTTTCTTCAGGCGCTCGAGCAGTCTCGCCGCGCCCGTCAGGCCATGCGTCATGCAGTGATGCTCGACCGAGAACATCTTCCCGAACTCGTCTATGAACCACATGGCCTCCGCCCTGTTCTCCGGTATCGCGTCGACAAAGCCGCGGCGGATATGCACCAGACAGGCCGAGCGGCGGCCTTTCCTGCCATCATCCGCTGAAGACTTGCTGTCAAAGATCTTGTACACCGCATAGCCGTCCGTCGTGTAGAACCCGAGGAAGCCGTCCAGAAACGGGCGGATCGCCTCCGCTCCGCGGCTGCCGTTCTCATAGATGAACCACGCGAGGTTCACGCTGTTCGCGCGGATCCCCCACATGTACTTGTTCTTGTATCTCCGCTCATTTGTCTCCTCATCTGTGCAGCCCACAAGGGTGCGGGTCTCGTCCACCATCCATATCCATGACTTGCGCACTTGGGACATCCACACCCCGCGGAGCCTATCCGACATCCAGTCTATCGCCTTGTGGACATTGGCCTCCAGGACTCCCTTCGGGATGTCCAGGCCGCGATGACGCAGCTTCCTCACTATCTGGCGGAACGGTGTGTGGTACACATATTTCTCGCATAGGATGTAGGACAGGGTCTCCGCGCCGAAGATGCAGGTCTTTATGGGACGGCGCATCTCTTCAAGGACGTCAGTCGTCTTGTACTCGTCCCTGTCCTTGCCGCGGACATGCGCCGCCTCGTAGATGTGCTGCTCGTAACGCTCCGGGTAGCGGATGATTATGCGGTAGTAGCTCTTCTCGACCTCGCCGTCTTTCGTGGTGCGGAAGCGTTCGCCCTCACCCAGGACAAAGTACTCCTCAAGGGGATGCATGAACACATTCTCGTCGGACATGTATCTGCAGACCTTGCTGTAGTCCACCCGCTCGGCGCGGACTTCCGCTCCGGGATGACGTCTCTTGAGCCTCGCCACCTCCCTCGCCACATCCACCGTCTCCCCGTCGGAGGTCGTCGCCGAGGTCTTCCCGGCGTCCTTCCTTGCCTGGTCCTCAGGACTCACGAAGTCGGCCTTCTCCGACTCGCGGTTCTCGCCCGCGTCACTGTTCCCGTCATCCTTACGGCCGGCATTGCGTTCTGAGCCACGTCCGTACTTCTTCCCGCGCCAACGCCTCGCCGACAGCAGCGCGGCGTCGCGCTCCGCAATGAGCTTCGATATCTGCTCCTCGAAGGATTTGGTTATCTGAGCCACTGCCGCGTCTATCAATTTCTGCTGATCAGCACGCAGTGCGTCCATCTGGTTCTCATAGAACCTCTTCAGATCCTCCCGGCTCTCGTCCGATATGCGCAGGCGCTCCTCCAGCGACCAGATCGTCCTGTTCAGGACATCTATCTGATCACGCAGCTCGGCGTTCGTCGAGTATGCCACCTGGAGTTGTGCCTCTACGTTCATATCTTCCTCTAAGTTAGCCATTTTCTTCGACTTTCGCAAGAGAAATCGCAACTTATTTTGTTGATTGACAAAGATTTACCGTCGCTCGGTCAATATATTTCACCCTCACGTTGCCGCATACGGAGGCCTCTGTCAGCATAACCAAGTCCGACCAGCTTATTTTGCCAAAACGACGGCTGTCGTCCATCACGGGCGAGAAAAATTTTCCGTTGTCAAGGCGGATTTGAGTCAGTTCGTAGCGGTTGTGTTCCCTCACAAGAACTTTCTTTATCCTCGGGTTCCTCCCGCTGAACACATAGATGCTCCTCGCCGCGTAAGGGTTCATCCCCATCTCGTCGCGGACGATCCCGCTCAGGCCGGTTATCCCTTTCCGCAGATCCACCCTGTCCCTGTACAGGTAGATCGAGTACTCGCTTGACATCGTCACCATGGCACTACGCGAGCATCTTCCTGACCATCCCCAGAAGCTCGTCTATGTCGCCCTCGCCCTGGGTGAGCTCCATCCCGTTCGTGAATCGGACGCGCACCTCGGCGACGCCGAGGCCACGGTCCGGGGATCCGTCCACCACAAGAGGGATGAACCCTCCGGACTCACGCTGACGCTCGTCAGCCTCCTTGAGGACACTGCACTCTTTCTGGCCGCGCCTGGAATATCTAAGGAACTTGTCGTAGTCATAACCCTCGTCCTCACAGAATTTCTTCATCGAACGGCCTTTGCCGTTCTGGCTGTAGTTCTTCAACGCAAATGCGTAGTTGATTGTTGGATTCTCATTCATTTCTGACTCCGTTTTTGATTTGGAGCCAAAGATAATCAGGCTATCGGTTTAGGCCATGCGGAAAAGTGAGCGCGTACTATCCTCCCCGTTACTTGAACAGTCCAACATTATACTCGTAATCGTAGTCCATAGATGTGTCCGAATCGAGACACCTCTATCTTCAATCCGACACACACCACATCCTATAAGAAGCCCCAATGAACAACGCATGGATTATGCATTTGTCGGATCTCTTCGTTCAAATCCGTTCATAGCGATAACCGCCCTTCTTGATGTACTCGTAGAGATATTTCCCGTGAGACTCTGCTGTCATTAGCCCCTCATAAAGCGTCTCAGGCACATCAAAATACTGATAAATCGAGCCATCAAGGAATTCAACCTCAAGAATCATCGCAATCGTGTCATATCCGATGGAAGCGATGTTTGAAGAGCTTACATAAGTTCTGTCCATTACATTAGTCTCCTATTATTGTTTTTTGCATTCTCCATGTCTTCGTCATGTCAGGGTAATCTCTGTCTTGAATCTCCAGTTTCCGATTCCACCCCTCCTTGCATCCACCGTCTTTAGCCACTTTAGGATCTTGACTGTCCGGCCGGGAAGCTTCTGGAGGGAATAGGATATTAGCACGCATCGGCATTCGGACTGCTTCACCCACAATGATAACCTCTCCTGTCTTTAAAATGGGCAACATATTTACTAATCCAGACAGATTGTCTGACACCGTACTGGCGACAATACCCCTGTCGTTAGAATTTGTCAAGCGGAGCGAAAACGTTGTGCCACACTGCGACAAGATAGTAGGATCTATCTCGGAAGGCCGTTGACTTACAATCATTGCTCCCATTCCGTACTTACGACCCTCCTTAACCAGACGACGCACTATGCTTGAAGCCCTGTTCTCATTTCCGGTTCCTAGATAATTGTGCGCTTCCTCCATTATCACAAGCAATGGTCGTTGTCGTGCACCCTGAGACAGGTTGCGTGCCCAAAACAACGAATCGTACATCAAACGCAGTATAATGCCGACTACATCTATCAAAATGGCACTGGGAATGCCAGAGACGTCGAAAATAGAAAGCTGTTTATCACCTAACCACGATCGGAGCAATGCATCCGTATCATGCGCGACAGCACCACCCTCATCAGGCACATAACCATTCGGCTTGAATATGAACTCATATCGGGGGTCGGATAACCGTGCTTGCAAGGCCATCATTTGTCGTTTAATGTTGAGCGACTGCCTACCCAAGTATATTCTCTTATCTTGAATGGGTTTATAAACAGGAAGATGAAACGGTTCCACACTCCCCGTCATTTTTATCCCGTCTCTTTCATCAAACTCCTCGGTAGTATTATTGATGTCAAACTCCTTGTCAATCTCACATATCTTTTGCCCTGATTGAGTAATATTGTGTGTGGCAAACACTTCCCTATACAAATACAAAAATAGACGATTCAAACTGAACGGTATCGGGGTATCCGCAGTTATCTGTTCCGGATTGAGATACGAATAGTTTTCCGGATGTTTCCGAATAGTCAGTCTTTTGAGTTTCAAGATATTATCTGCTATTTGAAACCTGTCGCTATCACTGATGCCAAAGAAAGCGAAGCCAATGAATTCGTCAAAACTCATTGCCCAATAAGGGACAGAGAGCTTTAATTCATGATCCGCTTCAGGATATATTCGGAATACATTTGCCCTATCCTTGAATGTTTTACCATACTCTCCATGGATATCAATGAGAACAACACGTGAGGAAGGGAATTGGATCGGATCCGTAAATTTATTAATAAGACCCGCAACTGTTGTCGATTTGCCTGTTCCAGTAGAACCGACAATGGAACAATGACGGCTAATCAGCTTGTTAATATCCACAAGTGCCGGAATACTATCCGCTCCAGAGATGACACCGACGGGGACAAATTCCACACCATGCATCTGACCATATATGCTATGAAGATCCTCCTCTGTCACAATGTACACCTCGTCATCAATCATCGGATACTGCGAAATACCACGTTCAAACGGATGTCCTTGCGCACCTTCCCCTAACAGTTGGACTGTCATCCAGCTATAACCGACACCGGACACCTCACGAAGTTTTTCTGGTATGGCATCTGCTCCTATTTGGACGATAATTCCATACAAATCAAGATAGCCCTGAGGTATCTTTACGAATCCTCCAACCTGACCAATCTTATATCCATTACCATTAATGTATGTAATACTCGTATTTAACGCTGAATAGAGACAAACTGATATGTTAGATCCAGATATACTACGGACTACACCAATCACAGCCGGATTATTACTTATCCCCATCTTGATTGCCTCCTATCAATTGGTAGAGGAAAGACGTGAATACATCAAAATCCCCCATGGTTACACGCTTGTCAACGATGTTCAATTGAAACCCTGCAAAATCCTTATTGTCTTCATCATACTCTGCCCATTCATAATCTTGAGTACCAATCACAGCCCGATCATCATACCAAACACTGAGGTTAGGACGTTCCTTGGCTCTGTTGACAGCCTCTTGTGAAATGAGTTTTTCTGGCATACCTTTATTCTTCCCATACATCAAGGCGATGACATTCGCGCTTCGATTGACCTTCAGGGCATTGATAATGGTGTCGTTGATATGCTCATCATTAAAAGAATATCCACATACTATCAAAACAGCATGAGGCTGAAGCAAAAACTCCGTTAAGCGGTCGGACATCGCCAAGAACGGCATCTTACGGCTCTGGTCATACTTAAGCTTGGAAGGATATATCAATTCTGGTGAACCCGCCACATCTTTTGACACTCGACACACCACCCCTTCATCCATTTTCCAATTGATTGAACCGTGCAATTTCCATAAACGCGTCCAATAAGCAGGTAAATCGTTCCGTTGCACGGAATGGATATCGAAAAACGGATAACGAGAGCCTGAAAAACCATCATAGAAAGGCATACACTGTTCTTCCAACGCCTGTTCCATCAACAAATCATAGTTTGTTGTGAATAATTCCACTGGGACGGTACGGTCAATCACACCCACCCATTTGGCAAACCTACGATAAGAATTCTCTCCCTTTGGCAAACTCTTGCAAACTGATGATGACACACTGTCGCAAATTAATTTCTCCAACGAAATCAATTCGGTCTCTGAGAAACCACGAACTTTCTCACCAAATGCGACCTCCTTCATTGAACGAATAAAAGTCAAAATATCCTCTACATTATCTGTCTTCTTTCCTGCTTTTCCTAATTCAACAATAAGCCGACGAAATGGAGAATCCGCTGCATCATCGGCGTGTTCGTCCACAATTATTCTGGCCAATCCTGCCATATCAGGTAATAGCGGATCTCCATTTTCGTCCTTCACCGACAAAGGGCAACCTGCCGCAAGAAAGAACCCTAACGGAGACTTGTCTTGAGATAACAATAGCCTCAAGCAGCGCAAATGACGTAATTGATCATGTCTCATTCATACGACTTTTTTTACCAAAGTCCAATGGGCCATGTTGCGGCTCAATAAAATGACGTTGTTTCTTCGCCCACTCTAAGTGTTCGATGTCAGAATCAGAAAAATCGGTCTGAACACCAAACACCTTTACTCCTTTGTAATAGATTTCAAACAAGGTCTTTAACTCTGATTTAGACATTCTTTCATCCTCTGGGTAAAGAGCCTTTTCATGTTCAAGAATTTGTTCCAAAGTAAATTTTACTCCGACAATTCTTGCAGGCGAGCCTACAACCAATGCATACGGTGGAATGTGCTTGTTAACCATACTACAGGCTCCGATTATACATCCGCGTCCTAATTCTGCACCATAAAGAATTGTCACGTTCGCACCGATCCATACATCTTCATTGATTATAATATCACCTGAGTTATCATTCACATGAGAGGCTCCAAGCAAAACATGAGGTATACCAACAGTACTTCTGTGGTTATTGGTTACAATTGTGCACCTTGGCCCAACAACAGTATACTTCTTAATAAAAATATTCTCCCCCGAATTATTAATAAAGTACGCACCTAAACGAATGACCGTATTGTCCTCCATATGTACATTTTTCGGACTTGTAATATAGACGGGAAAGCCTATCGCCGAATTTTTGCCAGATGATCCTAAATCAGAAAGCGATGTAAACCAACAGCGTTTCAAGGCACTAATTATTGAAATAATACTCATTTCTTAATATGTTTTAACAATCTATTCTTTATAACAAACATGATTCTCTGTAGTCCTAAGCCATAAACACCCAAGGAGACATCAATACTCCTTATCCAATACCATAATGCCGAGGTGTATTCTTTTCGTCTATATGCCTTCATATATTTAATGAAAGCTTTATCCTTTTTATCAAGCACATAATGGTGTTTCTCTAAGAACGGAACCAATCTATCATATGTACCCAAATGACTGTCAAGCGATTCTGATTTTGACATTCTTGAACTGACACCTCGTTGAGCATAATATATATTACCAATTAATGGAATATAATAATGGGTTTTAGAAAAAAGATGAACTTGGTATTCCTGCACTAATTCTGCCACATAAGAACGCCCTTCACTAACAGGAACAAACTGTTTAAGCACTTTAACACTATAACACGCACCTCTGTTAGATAATAATTTTCGTATATGTAACTTTATGGGGTCAAAGCGACCCGCCAATTGGTTTCGGTATACTATAAAGTCACCAGCTACATTTACTTGCTTGTAGTCGCAAAAGATACTAAATAGTTCATTCTTATAATCAATGTCATTCGTCACTATGTAATCAAGGATCTCTTTGTAATAACCTGCCGGTGATTCATCATCGCCAGCAAGTCGTGTTACAATATCACCTTTAGGACGCTGCCATGTAGCTTCGATGTTCTCGAATATCCCTAAATTATGGGGATTTCTTACAGGCTTTATGAAATTAGGATATTTATTGGCATACTCTTGCAAGATGTTCCATGTTCCATCTGGCGAACAATCATCATTAATGCAAACTTCAAATAAATAATCCTTCTGAGCCACAAGCGAATCTAGAGCGCGCTTTATAACCCTCTCCTGCTTGTACGTTATCATCAATACTGATATTCGAGGTGCCTCTTTCATTTGTAGGTATATTGTAATATTTGTTCATTCTTTTCGCTGCGACCAAACATATAAATTGTCATCGTATATAAGAATACTGAATATGTCGCATAAAAACCGGGGCGTTGGTATAACGTTAATATGAAGTATATCATGAACATTAACCACAACTGTCGATTTTTTATCTCCCTATATGAAAGAATTAAATAAGCACCGACATTAAGCAAGACAAAGATCAATCCATGTTTGACAATTACAAGATTAAGAGATGCAGCACCCGAAAACTGCTCTGCGAATCTTGACCCCAACCCTGTAAAAAATATAGGAGTCCACTTAATCGAATCGTAATAATCTTTTAATCCCCAGCCATTTCTATTATTCCCGACAAAACTTCCTGTATCTGAATCATAACTAAAACGATACCAAAGATTGTCATAAAAAAACGGGATGTTATACGTAAGCATCACAAATACTCCAAGAATAATAACCCAGCGCCATCTATGCTTTACCCTTGAGGAAAAGAATAGGAAACCGATTATCATCGTTACATAAAAATAGAATGATAAGGTAAAGATACCACATAACAACAAAACAAGATTTCCAATACGGAGTATATTCATTCTCTCACTAATAAGGATAAGACCGAGAATAGTTCCTAGCATACCAGGTTCGTCAAATAGAGCTTGGAATCTAATAGATTCCCCAGAAAACGTATCCAATCCACGAACCAAAAAGGGATATACATTATATGTATAAAGGTCTGGGCCATTCTGATGAATTAATACAGATGGAGTAATAAAATTAGTGCATAAAGTTATCACATATACTAAAAATGACGTAGATACAGTCAATATGATTATTTTACGGAATACTTTATATGTTGAGATGACAAGTCCCCTTTTGATAATTGGAATACATGCCAAGCCAATAAAATTAAATAATGTGATTATTGAACTATGATCAATTATAACAGATGCCCATATATATGACAACGACAAGAGGCAAAAAACAAGGAATGACTTTTTCTCTCTTGATAGATTCATGAGAGCTATCATTGTCACTATTATTGAACATACTGGACGTAAAAACTCCTCATAATCCCACAAAAAATAAGGCCTGCAACGAGCAAAGATAATAATACCAAGTATTATTGAAACGCCAGCAGTATTTCTCTCTATTTCAGAATAAGACATATTTTACCTCTTAAGTAGTCTTGATATTTTACCAGATAATCCTAATTTTGAGTTCAAGTTCCAATAGGAGTAGCACAATACGAGTATAAAGCAAAGACTTCCTAGAATATATCGGGGAACACCTGACGTTAATGTTATTACGGTCAAGGTTACAAACGCACACAACAGACCAATCATAAAAATAGAACCTGACTCACGAGAAAATGCAAAATGATAATGCTTGTGGCAAATATAATAAATCAAACCAACCTCAAAAACATAGTCTATGATAAAAGCAACGCCAATACCAGTAAGACCGGCAAAGAGAAAGCCTATAATTTTCAACGAGATTGATATGATAAAGTTGTATATTTCGGTTAATAAAAAGAGCTTAGAGTCACCTCTTGCAACAACAGCATAAGACAAACACCAGGTAACTGCCTGAATGAACATCCCAACCATAAATAATTCCAACATTCTAGTCACTGACATAAATTCAGAAGAATATAAGATGCGAATAACTTCTTTTGAAAAAACCATCAGAGCAACTATCATAGGTAATAAAATACACATTATCAAAACGATCTGCTTATTAATGGTCTCGTTCTGAACATTGTCTTGCCCGTTAAGTGCAGATAAACGTGGAACATAATCGGTTGACATCGCCGACATAACAAGAAAAATATAACTATTTGCTATTGTCATAGCTGCGGTATAGAGCCCCACATCATTCAAAGTGCCTTGATGTGAAAGGAAAATATTCATCAAATATGATGATAGATTACCAATTAAGCCTCCGATAGCTAAAACTATCCCCAAAGATAACATTCCTCTACTTTCTTGCCAAAGGCTACTCAAGGATAATCTCACATAATGATATGTGACTTTTTTTGAAGCTTGCCACGAAAAGAAAAGGGTTACAAGAGAAGCTATAATGAGTGCAGGGACAATTCCTTTCTCCTTGAAAAAAAAGTACAACGGAATAGTTAGAATTAAACTCAGTGCATTTCCTACAATAGAACAACGTGCCAGTTCTTTATATCTAAACGTACCTTGCAACAATGCGACTTGCCCTGTATTAAGTTGAGTCGCAAACATCACTATTGATAAATACTTAAAAGCGACAGAATAATTATGATTCCCAAAAGCGAAAACACTCAAGTATTCAGAGCCGAAGAAAACTATTGCGGTACCAATTATACCTGTAATCCAAACTAATAATCGAAGTGACGTGATGACCACATCTATACGGTCTTGATTCTTAGTTTCATATGACTTAGCAACATCACGTACCGCACTCGTTTGTAGCCCACAACCTGTAATATGATTAACAGTATCAAGTGTCGATTTTAACAAATTGCTTATACCCATACCCGTTGGTCCAATGAGTAGAGCAATTAGTTTAGCTCTTAAGATATTTATCAATATCTGAAAGACTCGTACACCGCCAAAAAGTGCCGTTGCCTTAAAAATATTGCCATAACTATTTCTATCGCTTTCTTTCATTACAAAAACAGAGTTAACTAAAATCTGTTTATCAAATCAACTACTTGTTTAACTTCATCAATAGTTATAGTAGGTCCGATTGGAATACTTAACTCCTCATCCGCCAAACGTTCCGTGATAGGCAATGACAGTTGTGGAGTGTTCCAATGCTCTTTAGCATAACACTCCTGTTTATGAGGAGCGATCGGATAATGGCACACTGTACCGACACCATTCTTATCAAGATAGTCATGAAGTTCATCTCGCCGCCCATTAGAGACAATAATCGGGAACAAATGGTAGACATTTTGCTCATCAGGAAGAAGATCTGGCAATGAGACATTAGGATTCTTGATGTTCTCATAATAGTAATGGGCTACGGCTTTACGGCGTGCATTATCTTCAGTCAAGTGCCTCAATTTCACATCTAAAACAGCAGCTTGGATTTCGTCAAGACGGCTATTGCGACCAGCGTACTTGAAAACATATTTCCGTTGACTACCATAATTTGCAAGAGCTCTGATGGCTTTGGCCAATTCATCGTCATCTGTCGTGACTGCACCGGCATCACCAAGCGCTCCAAGGTTTTTACCCGGATAAAACGAATGGCCGGCAGCATCTCCAATACTGCCGGTCACACGTCCGTCAGTATGTCTGCACCCATGACTCTGAGCACAATCCTCAATCAACTTAAGGTTATATTTTTTGCATATTTCTCCAATCTTGTCAGTGTATGCAATACGTCCATATAGGTGTACTATGGCTATTGCTTTTGTTTTAGATGTGACCAAGCCCTCTATACGGTCATCATCAATTTCCAAAGTGTTTGGTTTTGGTTCACATAGAACCGGTACAAGCCCATTTTCAGTTATAGCCAGAATCGTGGCAATGTATGTGTTGGCTGGTACAATAACCTCATCACCAGGTCTCATGACACCTAATTCAATATAGGCACGAAATATCCAAATCAGGGCATCCAAACCATTGGCACAACCAATAGTATGTTTAGTGCCGACAAATTCGGAATAATTCTTTTCGAACTTTTCATTCTCAGCACCTTGAAGGTACCATCCATTATTGACAACCCGGCTAACCGCCTCATTGATTTCCGCTCCATGAAGAGCAGTTACATCTTTTAGTGAAAGAAAAGGTATCATAATTTTATAGTTAAATAACGTCTATGATTTTTTTATAATCAGAATATTGACTATCCCATGAAAATTCAGTCAATACTGCCTTTCGGCCGTTTTGTCCCATCAAATAAGCTTCTTCTTTATTGTCTATCAAATACTCTATCGCTTGTTTTATCTCCTCAGGATCACGAGGATTAACACAAATTCCACAGTGATACTTTTCAACCATTCTCTCATACAAGGGAACCCTGCTAAGAATCACAGGAATAGCAGCCTCCATGGTCTCAAATATTTTAATAATTGAATAAGATCCTTCTGGTGTTTCTGTTAGAGAGAAATCCTTCATTACGTTGCCGATAATAGATCTGTTGATAATTCCAGGAAGTTCTTCCCTAGCAAATCCATCTATGAATTCCACCTGTTTCCATGCAGGATGTCTCATTAAACGATCGCGCATCTCCGCAGTAGGAATTCTGCCCGCAAGAAGATATCTCACCTGAGGAAGTTGCTGAATCGCATCCAAGAATTCATCTTGACAACTGATTTTATATATGGTGCCAAAATAACTTACTATGTTATCACGCTTACAATAATCTTCAAAAGATAAATGAAAATATTTATTTACAACGGGGAAATTAGCCACACTGACAAAGTTTCGACACGGCATCACCCCACGAATATATTCTTCCATTTCCGGCATGCAGCTAAATATAGCATCATAGGATCTGGATATCTTTCGAAGGTATCGCTCAGAATGTTTGAAATACAGTTTACGCAAGGTCAATGTAGGAAACCTTCTGGAGCGGTAATCCGGATCATACTCACGAAGATTATACGTCACAACTTTTCCTTGTTTTTTTAGGTATAAGCCAAGAGGCAAGAGTTCATAGTCGTTTATCTGATAAACATCAGCATGGAACTTATCAAGGAATCGCTCCATTCTCTCACGATATTTCCAATTCACATATAATCTTCGAACATATTTATTACAACAAGCCAGCTTATAAAACATTCCATTAAGTTTCGTATTAATGGATTGCATTTCTATACCATATTTAGTTTCTGATGGCAAGCCATCACAGAGGATATATGACACTCTATAGCCAGATTCAACCAATGACTTTCCTTGTCGCTGAACAATGAGTGAATCTTGACGATTAAATCCTCTGGTGATAAAGCAAATGTGTTTCATAATTCTTCTACTCGTTCATGAACTTTAACGGACGTGCGGGACAACCAGCGTATATTTCACTATCTGGAATCGAATGTGTGGCTAGACTTGCAGCTGCCAACATGGCATAGTTGCCAATATCTGTATGCGCCAAAACAGTTGAGCCGACAGCGACATCCGAACAATAACCCATGGAGACGCATGATACAATAGTGGCACCCATTGCCACGTGACATATTTCACCTATATTCACGTCATGTCCGATGTTGGTGTTGGCTTTTATCATGGTACATTTACCAATATGGGTTCTAGGAGCAATGTATGCGTTATACATAACAAAAACGCCTGGTTCCAACACTACAGAATCAGCTATGAACGCCGTCTTGTGCACAATGGTCGCCCACCTGTCATTAGGTATATTAATTGTTTCAAACAATGAGGCCGTCGTATGATTCTTTGCGATTAAGTGAATACCCCATGCAAAATAATATCCTTCATCCAAGAGGCGTGGGATATCACTGATACGACCAAGAATAGGATAGCCGTCAACCTCTGTGTCATAATCGTTGCAATAACCGGCCACCTTCCATTCGAGGTCATTGAATCGGTTTCGATTGTCATTTATGCATGCTTCTATGACGCATCCGTGTCCAGAGCCTCCGATTATGACTACTGGCTTGTCAATAATATTATTATTCATCTCTGAATCTTAAGAATTCATCGTAGTCTCGAATGTAATCCTCTTTGAGATAGACATCAGAGGCCAACACCATACAGACCGCCCCTGACGAGAAGTCGCCGAGGTCACGCCACATCCCAGGTTTCACATACAAGCCGATGTATGGTCTGTTGAGGAAAAATGTTCGTTTGTACTTACCATCATTGAGTGTGACCGTGAATGAGCCGGAAGCAGCAATAATCAACTGACTCAAGTCACGATGTGCGTGAGCACCCCTCTCCTCACCAGCCGGGATATCATAAAGGTAATAAACACGTTTGACATCAAACGGAAAGTCGTCACCATTCTGCACTACCGTCAGGTTTCCCTTACGATCAGAGTGGTGCTTGTCCAACTCGATTATTGAGCAGTCAAATACGTTATATTTTTCCATCGTTTCTTAATTCTTGATATTTCCCATAGTCCTCAAGATAATCGTTACGGTCGTACTTTGTCGAGGCGAATTCCAAAGCAAGAGAGCCGGAGGAGAAATTGTCCATCACACGCCACAACCCTTTGGGAACATATAGTCCATAATATGATCTGTTGAGCGTGAATTTCTTCTGTTTTATTCCGTCATCAACCGTAACATCAAAACTTCCCGAGATGGCTATGATAAACTCGTCGGTGGACTTGTATGCATGTCCACCGCGGCTTTCTCCACCAGGAACGTCATATATCCAATAAGTACGCTTAACCTCAAATGGAATCTGGTTGTTCTGCTCAGCAAAGGACAGACTTCCACGTGGGTCGATGAACTTCGGGAGTTCAAATAGCCTCACATCGTCTACTGTCATAATATCAATACTCAATTTAATACATTACGTTCTCAATAGGTGTGCAGAGTTTTCCCTTATCGGTTACCGTACATAGACTCATAGTACTTTTCATATTCACCACTGGTGATGTAGTCCATCCAAGCCTCGTTTTCAAGGTACCATTTGACCGTCTTTTCTATTCCTTCCTCAAACTGAAGGCTCGGCTCCCAACCGAGTTCCTTCTGGAGTTTAGTGGAGTCTATGGCATACCGGGCATCATGACCAGGGCGGTCTGTGACGTAGGTTATCAGGTTTAGGTCCTCGCCATCCTGCCTTCCGAGCAGACGGTCAACCGTCTTGATCAGAACCTTGATTATGTCAATGTTCTTCCACTCGTTGAAGCCGCCGATGTTGTAGGTCTCTGCTATGCGTCCGTTGTGGAATATTGTGTCAATCGCTCTGGCATGATCCTCGACGTACAGCCAGTCCCTGACATTCTCGCCTTTCCCATAAACGGGCAGTGGCCTCCTATGTCTGATGTTATTGATGAACAGAGGTATCAGCTTTTCCGGGAACTGGTACGGGCCATAGTTGTTCGAACAGTTCGTCACGATCGTCGGCATGCCGTAAGTGTCATGATAGGCTCTTACGAAATGGTCGGAGGATGCCTTTGAGGCCGAATATGGACTGTGAGGCGCATATTTACTGGTCTCGTAGAAGAACTCATCGCCATAGGCAAGATGGTGGCTTCCGGACGAGGCCTTTGTGGAGAACGGAGGCTTGATGCCTTCCGGGTGGTTCATTGCCAACGCACCATAGACCTCATCTGTCGAGATGTGGTAGAACCTCTTTCCCTCATATTTCTCAGGGAGACCCTCCCAGTACAGCTTGGCGGCCTGAAGGAGAGACAGCGTCCCCATCACATTCGTCTTCGCGAATGTGAACGGATCCTTGATGGAACGATCGACGTGGCTCTCGGCGGCGAGGTGGATTATTCCGTCAATATGCTCGTCCTGCATCAGCTTGTAAAATGCCTCGAAATCGCAAATATCCATCTTGACGAACCTGTAGTTCGGCTTGTCCTCGATGTCCTTGAGATTGGCAAGGTTTCCCGCATAGGTCAGCTTGTCAAGATTGATGATGTTGTACTCGGGATATTTGTTCACAAACAGCCTCACGACGTGAGATCCGATGAACCCGGCCCCGCCGGTGATCACGATATTCCTTTTTGCCATGTTATCTTCTCGCTAAAGTGTCTGAATTGATCTTGTGTTTCTTTTCCTCTATCACCTGAAGCAGGTATCGTCCGTACTGGTTTTTAAGCATAGGCTGGGCGAGTTCCCGCATTCGGTCCTCGTCGATCCATCCCTTGCGGAATGCGATGGCCTCAAGGCACGCTATCTTCAACCCCTGCCTTTTCTCAATCACCTCCACAAATGTGGAAGCCTCGGCGAGCGAATCGTGGGTGCCGGTGTCCAGCCATGCGAATCCTCTTCCCAAAGCCTGTACTTTAAGTTGCCTATTCTTAAGGAACACCTGGTTGACGGTGGTTATTTCATATTCTCCACGAGCGGACGGTTTGATGGTTCTGGCCACTTCAACCACTTCATTCGGATAGAAATACAGTCCTGGGACGGCATAATTGCTCTTCGGCTTTGCCGGCTTCTCCTCTATGCTGAGGCAGTTGCCTTGCTCGTCAAACTCCGCTACGCCATATCGTTCCGGGTCATTGACCCAGTATCCGAATATAGTCGCCTTGCGATCCTTTTCGGCGGCATTGACGGCCTCCTTGAGCATAGGAGTGAAGAAGCCGCCGTAGAATATGTTGTCACCCAGTACCAGACAGACAGAGTCTTTGCCGATGAAGTCAGCCCCGATGGTGAACGCCTGCGCCAATCCGTCAGGAGACGGCTGCTCCGCATACTCAAAGTGAACACCATAATCCGAACCGTCCCCCAAAAGCCTCTTGAACCCAGGCAGGTCGAATGATGTGGAGATGATGAGGATGTCCCTGATCCCGGCAAGCATAAGCACGCTGATCGGGTAATAAACCATCGGTTTGTCATAAATCGGCATCAACTGCTTGCTGATGCCCTTGGTGATAGGGTACAGTCTCGTACCGCTGCCACCGGCTAATACTATTCCTTTCATACTATGAAATACTAGTGCAATAATCTTTGATATGCGTCAAAGGCTTTCTTCACCTCCACAAAATTCTTTGTGCATAAATCAACTGACTTCGACTCGCCTTGATTTTGTGGCTCTCTTTTTAGTTTCGCATCATAGAACAATTCCAAGTCTTTGTACAAACGATTTCTGTCTTCAAGGATGCGGTTGTAATCTTTCTGTAGTTTTTTCAGACTCTCGTTGTTATTTAACTGCTCTTTAAGGTTCTTGATAACCTCGTCTTTTGAATCAATCAGGTTCCTCATCATCTTTATGTCCTTGATGACTTCCAGAATAAAGCGAACCGATATTATTACCGCGAAAAAGATTAGGACAATAGAAATCATACAAACAGCGCTCTCACATTTAAATACATGTAGCGCCATACCTGCGAGTACAGTCGTACAGATGATGACCGTTGCCTCAAGAATTAATTCTTTCCAATTCATAATATAGATTGTTTTATAGGTTTGACTTTTTATCGGCAAGTTATCATGTGTATTTTGCCATATTCGATAGCCACATCAGTTTTAATGATGACAGGATAATCCTTAACCCCCCATTCGTCTTTTGTCAAGAACATTCTATATTGAGGGTTTTCATTGACATACGTTGAATTGAGCAAATCATTGAAGTTTTCAGAGATTCGGTCCATTGTATCGGACAATTCTTTGTCAACCGACCGGTGGGTCCTCGAGTAATACTTAAGGGCGTCTTCTCTGGTAGTCTTCAACGTTATTCCTGTTTCCAGCATCTTCAGAGACCTTGACACGCTTTTTGGAAGTTCTTTGCCGAAATCAAGATCGCTCTTCCAATGGCTCCCTACAATATAATTGGAAATGTTCTCATTTAACTTTATCAAGTGATTGGTCAATATCAGGTTAATGGCGTCATCTTCCGGCGTAATCGTTATCTTCCGCGATACAAAGCCCTTATCGAGTTTTTCAGCACGGATGATCATGTGCATCAATTTCAATATGTATGATGTTAGATAGAATGGTTTGAACAATAGGTTCCCCATATCATCATTGATGACATCACAGGACATATTCTTGTTCTTCATATGCTCCAGCGCCACGTCAATCTCTGTGTCATAATTGCGCAACAACAATTTCACTTCATGCATGCGAGAGTTAATGTCATCATTCTTGTCGTTGACAGAATTGTATTTCTCCATGTGTATGAAATCGTTGCCGTCCACTTTGAGCTTGAGTAAATGTGATTCCGACGGATAGCGGGAATGGCCCTCCTGTGAAGTATCGTTTTCATTGTTAAACTTCTCATAGAAAGCGATTGTAACAATCAGATTTCTGTACAAATGCCGGATCAAGTCTCTCAACTGCGCCAGTTGGGAAGTGCCTGACACCCTCTGGACGTTCTTTGCGGTTCTTGCCACCATGATAAGAGAATACAATGATATCCCGGTGGATATCAGTAAGGCGATTATCGCCCACCACGTGTCTTTCCATGAGAGTTCAGAAAAACATTGAAATGAAAATAACATGGTGATTTGTTTTTAAGTTATTAATTATGATTAGAATAGAAAGAGACTCAATACCCAACCTTGCGGTTTTGATTCTCTCGCAAAGGTAGCAGGTCACGACTTGAACGCCTTATGGGAAAATGGTTGTTTACCAAAAAAACTTCACAAATCTGCACCAACTTATTTTAAGGCTCACTTAAAAGATAAGTTGCGCTAACAAAAGGTCTATAGGCCATCACCCTTTCGCCAAACATTTACATATTTATTACATTCTTATCCCTTAGACTACCCAAGCACCCTTCTAATTTCTTCACTAACTGTATAGATTCTTTGATTTCCTTGGTAGAAACTGGTGTCAAACCAAGTACCCCATGAGAAGTTGGGTGTAATGAAATCTTTTGGAAAAGAGTCATATGCCTTAATAACTCTCTTATGTTTGCTAAGTCAGGGTCGTTCTTGAAATCTTCTATGGTATCTAACAGCTCCTTTGATAACTGCTCGCAAGTAAAGGCTATTATCTTAGCCTTGCCCTCCAATATTTTAACCAGATCGAAAACATCTTTCCCATCCTTATAATATATGGGTTTGCCATTTGCTAGTCTCACAAGGATATTCTTACTTTCTTCCAATCCTCCAGTAATAATGATTTTGGCTAGTTCCTGAACATCAATTTCAAACAGCTGTCTTATCCTGTTACCAAGAGTTTCTATAGGCGTATTTCCGCTTTGAAAATCCGTCTCTACTTTCTCTATGGTATCCTCATCTTGAGGATAGAGCTTATGTTGATTGCCTAGATTGTATAGAGTATAGAACGTCCAATTGTTCTGTTCTTCTTGTGTCAGATAGTTGTTGATGTAATGCTTTGTCAGATTATAGAAACTGACATTGTGTGTCAATAGAAACATTTGGAGCGATTCCTGTCGCTTTACGCTGTCAAAAAGAAAACGCAGAACAAAGGCACGATTTGTTGCATCAAGGCTAGTAATGATATCATCCAGAACCAATATGTTATTCTTCTGACTATCTGTCATCAATAAGAATGCATTGATGTAGATAATAATCAGTATCAGATGTATTTTCCCCTCATTGAAATAGTGACTAATGTTTGTGCCGTAAGCCAAATGACCATCCAAGTCTGACAATATACAACGGAAACCTTCACCCCTATCAATTGACACTCTTACGGTCTCTGAAAACTGATTTTCGAGAGTAGTATTGACTGCGTATTCCAAGTCATCGCATATCATCTGCAGCAAACCTTTAGGGGTCTCCACATTAAAGTCGAAAAATAACCGCCCCAAGGTCTCCTCCAAAAGAATGCAATCGTCATGCAATTCAAAATCTGCATGAGTGACAAGAAACACTCGATAGTCATTTCTGGCCAAAACAGTGTAGTCATCACCATTAATCTTAATAGTGAACCGCATGCTAGTATCATTGGCATTTCGGAAGCTCTCATACATCTGATTGCGCTTCGCGTTTGCATCTTCAGGAGTATCAAATGATGATATTTTTGAGCTTTCAAGTTTGTCATTAAAGAAGGCCAACTTTAGTGCTTCATAAAAAGATGTCTTGCCAGAGCCATTTTCACCAAACACTAAAGAGTTTTTTCCTTCAAATTTGAACTTCACATCGTCTTCAAAAGCTTTGAAATGGTAAAGCTCTAATGAGTCGATTGCTCCCATATATAAAGAAATAATTATCCAGTGTATTCTGTATCTGCTTATCGCGATTCTCTATAAACGCAATGATGCCTTCCTCCATCTTAATCTCACTTATTCCCATAAGGCCCAATATGTCATAATACTTTCCAGTTGAAATCCAAATAAAAATGGAACTATATAAAGAAATAATTATCCAGTGTATTCTGTATCTGCTTATCGCGATGCTCTATAAACGCAATGATGTCTTCCTCCGTCTTAATCTCACTTATTCCCGTAAGGCCCAATATGTCATAATACTTCATCCTCTCCGTCCAATCAAGATATTTTTTAGGCTTATCAACAATAATGTCATTGCCGATAGATTCTATGTAATTTGTAGCAGATTGATTATCTTCGAACAAATTTGGAGATGTTCTCTCAGCGTCTTTATATGTGAGTATCTTATCGTAAGTATAATCTACAAGCGGTTCTTTCCCTTGAAGGTAATAAGCCAATAAAGCGAAGCCCTTTCGTAAACGAGGATGGAAATACAGTTTTGTGTCAGCATCACGGTTGACTCTGTAATCGTTTATTGGCTCATTATTGCATATAGACTTGATAATGTTGTATATTTCAAATTTAACCGTGGTTGTGGAACCTGTATAGTAGACATAACGTATCAAAGATTTCAGTAACACTTGAAACTTGGAATCGCAATCGAATCCTTTAATAAAAAGAAAGGTAACAATTGCATAATTTGGATACTGATTACTATACGCTTTTATCACCTGGATCCATTTAGAGATTTCAGACTGGTCGCTCTGTTTGTAGTCCATATATTTCAGACAGTCGATAATCTTCATCAGAGCTGCCATCACTTCCGTATATGTTTTTGAGATAAGAGGTGAATAATCTGCCTCTACGAACAATTCACGAATATTGGTTTCGCTTGATGTGATACGCTGCATTCCTCTTATAATATGGGAATAATAGCGGAATATATCATCAACTTTTAGTCCCAATTCATCTTCGGTAACAAGACGGAACTCTTGCCACTGACGGATAAAATCATCTTTAGCATTATTCGCTACCGCCTTATCGTAGAGTTTTGCCTTAAAAATGTCTGCATCTTCAAGGTTCATACCCCGGTTATTGATGGTCTCAAAAATTTTTAGAGCTCTGTTGTTGGCTTCGTCAACACTGTCGCCTGTCAGTTCTATCGGAAGAAGGAAAACTTGATCTATAATGAAAAAAATAAAGTCTTCACACCTTTCGGCATCTTTTTCCTTAAAGTTTTTCAGCCAGATATACAACCATATGGCACTAATTTCCACTCTGCTATTACAACGGGATTCCATGAAACGGCCATTACGATTACAGCATTCTTTATATCTTTCCTCAAATGACTCTTGCGTATTATAATCGAAAATTTTAAGAAGTGCCTCATCATCGCCTGTTTCAAAGACAAGAGACCGGATATTCAACTGGTCAGCTAAGCCCTCCTTTCTACTCTCGATGACGGTCATTTTCCTAAGCACCTTTAAATCAGGGAACAGTAGATTTGCGATGCGAAGGAAGAGCCATATTGTGATAAGACGTTGCTGACCATCCACCACATAGCGATTAGTCCGCTCCGTAGCACTCTTTGCGATAATGACATTACCGATAAAATAGTCTTTCTTATTATCTTCGAAGGCTGATGTCAGATCCTTGTAGAGCTGGAAACACTGGTCATACTCCCAGGAATAAGGTCTTTGATATGCAGGTATCACAAAATTTTCAGGTGCACTAAAAACTTTTTCTATACTACGTTGTTCTGCTGATAATACAAGTGCCATAATTATCTAATGATAGGGAAAATCATTTAATTCTATCTCTTTTCGGACAGCAGGGTGACATTCCCCGAATTTCAGCCTTCAACCGTCCAGTGAATTTCATCATTCTATAGTAACCGTCCCCACACACCCATATTGACAAAGCAACACCAAGGCTGGTTAGTGGTCAATTTTGGGGTCCAGCTCAAAGTCAGAGACATAGCGTCCGCTCGAGCCGTTGCCAGGCCAATAATTGTCCGTTTTTGGTATTTCTTGTTGATTATTCTTTTACTTTTTCTACGCTGGCGACAGCCTCAGGTGTCCAAGATGCTTCCTGCCGCCTGTCACCACGTCCTCGAAGAAGTCTCCGAGGAAACGCCACACCGACACCCCCGCAAGCTTCACCGTGCTCACCACGCTCAAATAGACCGAGGCCATCTCCGCGCCTTCGTCACTGCCGTAGTACTGGATCACTTTCCGCAATGCCGTGAACGGTCTCACCTGACGTTCCGCAAGATTGTTGTCTATCTGGTATCGCCCGTCCTTGCGATAGAGAAAAAGGGCATCCGGACAATCATCTATTGTTTAAGTTTCTCACGACAAAACTCATCGGCCAGATATTGGTCGCTGCGGCAGTGCAGATCGGCAACACCATCTTGTATCAAGAGGAACACTTCTGAACCATAGAATCGTTCCATCGCTTGGTCAAGAGTGATGTTTGACTTAGTGGCAATCAGTGAAATTATTCTTGCGTACTTTGCCTGAAGCACGATTTGTTTACTTGCGTCAATCATCTGATCTCCTCACTTGAAATGTATGTAAGTTCCGCATCCAAAAGCTCTTGCGACCTTAGACAAATCTGAACATTGGCGTCTCGTAAAGCAGGTTTCGCAAGGCCTCGTCTTTTGTGATCTCGCCGGAGAAGAACAGGTCTATCGTTCTGAACACTTTATCGTTTGCGATTCCACCCGTAACAATATCGTAGTCTGACTTATCTCTTCCGGCTCTGCACAACGCCACAAAATCCAACCATGAATCGTCATACGAATCGAAGTGACGTGCATTGTAATTTCGCAGGTCATCAGAAAGTTCATACTAGTTCAAGTAGGCATTCATACCTCTTAATAAAAACCGCCTGGCATATTTCCGCGCCTGCTCCTCTATAGTCGTGACATAAAAGCCCTTGCCAAAATCCAGATAGTCTCTTGAAAAAGAGACATCCGGATGGTTCACGATGCATGGAGAAGAATGGAAGACTATCATGACAGCACGCCTTTATCTTTCATGTAGGAGATGAGGTCGGACATCAAGTACTCTCGGCTGAAGGTATGAAGTATGTCATAACCTTTGACAATATAATCATCAAGAATGCCGGAACTCTTCAAACGACGATAGACATCGGGTTGAGGCAATGACAACTTCATTGACAAGCATCCGATGCAATATATGGCAAAATCAAGTTGATCAAAATTCGTGATCATATCATCATGTTTTTCACAAAGATAATGTATTTTAAGACAATTCCAAGCATGCGATGAAAGCCTCAGGTGTCCAAGATGCTTCCTGCCGCCTGTCACCACGTCCTCGAAGAAGTCTTCGCTGCTGTACATTGCTCTCGTTTTTCCGGCTAAGGTAAGGGGATTTTCTCCGGGTCCAAAATTTGACCACTAACCATTAAGTTCCATTGCTATTGTGTTAATATATTTAAAGATCCATGTGGTCAAAATAGCCACGTCTGCTATCAGTAATTTAGGCCGAAAGACCAAAGGGGTAGCGTGTTGCCGTGAGCGAATTCAATGTCATCCTTTACGACATAGGAATCCGGGAGGTCCTCAATCTGTCTTTTTCCTTTATTCCGGCCACCGATTTCAAATGTGCGGTCACCGATGACGAAATCAGACTGACGTGAGGAAACCACATCATTCTCTACACGCATCTGGTTGTAGAAAAAAGTTTCCCTCATGTTCCCTATGTCAGCTTTCCCTCCGGACAAGACTGTCATCAGACTTGGGTTGTCAATATAGACCTTCTCCACTTTGCCCAGTCCCCTCATTCCTCCCGTATCGTCCCTAAGTTGACCTATCAGCTGAGCCTTCTCCAGCAACGCGAGATAGTCTGAGACGCTGTTTCGGCTGACTCCGATTTCAGACGCAAGGCTATCCGCATTAGGTTTATACGGAGCAAGTGTCGAGATAACAGCCAGCATCTTTTTTAGTTTTTTTGCTGTCGGTGCCTTTAGTTCGGCATACTGTGCGATGTCTGATTCTATCGTTTTTGTTATGACATTCTGCATCCTCATCGGGAAATCTCCCTCCAATGCAAATGGATAGTAGCCCTCTGCAAGGTAACGTCTGAAAAGAGGGAGAGGATGAAGCACACCGTCAATACGTGACTTGCCCGCGAGTATCTCGTCAAGTGAATACTTAGATGCGTTTATGTTGTGGAACAGTTCCAGATACTCTCTGAAGGACAAACCATACAGCGTATAAGGTAGTACCCTTCGACTGAGATCAGCGACACCGTCCATGATGTCCAGTATGGAAGATCCTGAGAAAATCACCCTCATGTCAGGATGAGTGTCATATATCTGCTTGAGTTCGCGGGACCAGTCAGAATACTTGTGAACTTCGTCTATGACGAGCAAATGGCCAGCATCCTTCGAGAACTCATCCGCAACCTCGACGAGAGAGTGAGTGCTGAAATATGTATGGTCAGCGGATATGTATAGAAACTTGCAATCCGAAGCCTGTTCCTTAAGATATTGCAGGATCATCGTGGATTTGCCGACTCCTCTTGCCCCTGTGATCGCTATCATACGGGAAGTCCAGTTCACACGTTCATAAAGATACCTGTGAAAACTGCTGGTCGTAAGTTCCAGCTGCAAACGCATGTATTCGTATAACGCCTCGTCAACCATACTCAATTAATTTTGTATATCTATGCAATACTATTGCAAAGATAGCAATTGCACTCAAAAAGTGCAATTTTTCCATGTATCATGCACCCATATTGTGCACAACATTTTGCGTTTCCGAAGCTACCGGTTCCTCCGGTGATCATCAATGTCTTTCCAGCAAAAATGCTCATGGTATTGTGATAATTAAATTAGTCAACTTTTCAAATGATTTTTCCGCCTTTCCTTTCCCGACGCCCGCAGGCGGAAACCCGGGCGGTTACTTGTGGTCAAGGACGGTGTACTTGGAGTGGTTGGAGATGTACTCCGGCACGAGGCGCTTCATGGAGGCTACTACGGCCATGTCGTCGTAGGTGTGGGACTGGGCGATCAGGGCGTCTATCTCGCGGCTCACATCGGACCAGTCATATTCACGGACACAGGCGATGCGGATCTTTTCGTGGAACGACGGCTTCGTCGCCTCCGACTCGCTCAGGACCTCCTCGTAGAGCTTCTCCCCGTCCCTCAGGCCGGTGTACTTGATCTCCACGCCCTTCGCCCCGCTCAGCTCGATCATGCGACGCGCCAGGTCGGCGATGCGCACCGGCTTGCCCATGTCGAAGACGAAGATCTCGCCGCCCTCCCCCTTCGTGCCGGCCTCAAGGACAAGCTCGCAGGCCTCGGGGATCAGCATGAAGTACCTTATGATGTCGGGATCAGTGACGGTCACCGGGCCGCCGGCCTTGATCTGTCGTTCGAAAATCGGGATCACGGAGCCGTTGGAGCCGAGGACGTTGCCGAAGCGGGTGGTGATGAACTGGGTCTGCCCCTTCACCACGCCGTCGCGCTCCGCCTTGTTGAGGCTCTGAACATAGACCTCGCATATTCGTTTGCTGCATCCCATCACGTTCGTCGGGTTCACCGCCTTGTCGGTGGACACCATCACGAAGCGGCGAACGCCGTATTTGACCGAAAGGTCGGCCAGGATCTTCGTGCCGAGGACGTTGTTCTGGATGCTCTCGCAAGGGTTGTCCTCCATCATCGGAACGTGCTTGTACGCCGCGGCGTGGAAGACATATTCAGGAAGGAACGTTTTGAATATGTTCTCCATCCTGTCAGCCTTGGTGATCGACGTCACCACGGTGGCGCATGGCACAGACGGGAAGTCACGCGCCATCATCCGGCGGATGTCGTGCTGCGGAGTCTCCGCGGAGTCGATCAGCATAAGGGACGACGGGCCGAACGACGCCACCTGGCGCACTATCTCGCTGCCTATGCTTCCGGCGGAACCGGTGATCAGGATGCGCTTCCCACGGAGGGACTCCGCGACCGACTCGAGGTCGACGCGGATCTCGTCACGCGGCAAAAGGTCCTCGATGCTCACCTCCTTCAAGGCCGGGGCGCCCTTGATCGCATCATGCTCGGTGTCAACGACATTGTTGGCCGAGAATATTCTTGCTCCGCTTTGCAGGATGTAGTCCTGAAGAGCCGTGTCGTTACGGAACCTGTCGATCCTGCCCGGAGCAACCAGCACGGCGGCGATCCCCTTGCGGCGGATCACATCCGGCAGACTGGCGTCAACCTCGTAGACCGGCTCGCCCATCAGGCGCGTGCCGTTGGCTCCAAGCGCCGGATCGTGGGAGATGAAGCCTCGGAGACGGTAGTGCATCGGTTTCTCGCTGCGGATCGCCTTCGCGAGTCCGATGCCGCCGGCGCGGATGCCATAGATGAAGACATTCTTCGCACCCTCCGTCCGGAAATAGGTGTCGTAAACCCATTTGATAGAAACGCGAAGCAGCCACATCAAACCGGTCGCGATGGCTTCCGCGATCAGGATCTGCCGCACCTGGACGTGGGCGAACACCTCCGATGGCACACGGTTCGTGAACACGTGGAGGATGATCACGGCCAGGCACGAGCACCCCATCGCGTACGCCACGCGCAGAAGGTCGCTGAACGACGAGTAACGGATGATTCCCGAATATGTCCGGAAGGTGGCAAAGAATATGAAGTGGACGCCGACGCACAGCAGCATCAGGTAGGTCAACGGCCAGAAGTTCAGCTGAAGGGCGGTGCCATGGTTGAAGCACCAGTAGACGAACACTCCGGACAAAAACAGAATGGCACTGTCCAGAAGCAGCACGCACCAGTACGGGAACGTGCGCTTCGAGAAGTACGAGTCAACTATCTTGCGGATCGACAGCATTACGGAAAATAATTTTGATTAATAGGTATTACGGTGAAGTAGGCGGTTAGTCTCTCTCAAAGAGGTCGCGGGTGTAGACCTTGGCCCGGACATCGTCCAGGGCGCGGTCGTAGCGGTTGGCGATGATGGAGTCGGCGCGGCACTTGAACTCGGCGATGTCGTTGACCACCTTGCTGCCGAAGAAGGACGCGCCGTCCTCCAGCGTAGGCTCGTAGACAATGACCTCGGCGCCCTTGGCCTTGATCCTCTTCATGATGCCCTGGATGGCGCTCTGGCGGAAATTGTCGCTGTTGGACTTCATCGTGAGACGGTAGACCCCGATCACGCATTTCTTCTCGCGGGCGCTGTCGTACTGGCTGTTCTCCGAATAATAGCCGGCCCTCTGGAGCACCTGGTCGGCGATGAAGTCCTTCCTGGTGCGGTTGGACTCCACAATGGCCTGGATAAGGTTCTCCGGCACGTCGGCGTAGTTCGCCAACAGCTGTTTGGTGTCCTTCGGGAGGCAATAGCCGCCGTAGCCGAAGGACGGATTGTTGTAGTGCGAGCCGATGCGAGGATCCAGACACACGCCGTCGATGATGGACCTCGTGTCGAGTCCCTTCATCTCCGCATAGGTGTCCAGCTCGTTGAAATAGCTGACGCGGAGGGCAAGGTAGGTGTTGGCGAATAGCTTCACCGCCTCCGCCTCCGTGGAACCCATGAACAGCACCGGAACATCCTCTTTCAGAGAGCCTTCCTTGATGAGTGCGGCAAAAGTGCCGGCAGCCTCATCGAGAGCGGAGTCTCCCCTGTCGTAGCCGACGATGATGCGGCTCGGATAGAGGTTGTCATAGAGCGCCTTGGACTCACGCAGGAACTCAGGAGCGAATATGATGTTTGGCACCACCACCCTCATCGTGCCGTCGGCGAGGCGTTCCCTGTACGAGAACCTTTCCCGCACAGAGGCGGTGTAGCCCACAGGGACGGTGGACTTGATGACCATCACTGCATCGGGATTAACCTTCAGCACGAGGTCGATCACCTCCTCCACGTGCGACGTGTCGAAGAAGTTCTTCTTCGGGTCGTAGTTAGTGGGAGCGGCGATCACCACGAAGTCCGCGTCCCTGTAGGCGGCCTCACCGTCAAGCGTGGCGGTGAGGTCGAGTGGCTTCTCGCGGAGAAACCTCTCGATGTACTCGTCCTGGATCGGGGACTCGCGACGGTTTATCCTATCGACCTTGTCGGCGATCACATCAACGGCAGTCACTTTGTGGCGCTGGGACAGCAGGGTGGCTATGGAGAGGCCGACGTAGCCAGTACCGGCCACGGCGATCCTCAACTCTTTCAGATTTCGCATAAGATATGTGTTTTGGGTTATGGTTTCGCCGGCGCGCCGGAGGGACCGGCGCGCCGGCGAAGTCAGCGAGCGGATTTACCTGGCTTTGTTGTCGGAGCTGTAGTAGGAGCCGCCATTGTGGCCGTAGTAACCGTAATGGCCATAGGTGCCGTAGTTCCCGTAGTAGCCGTCGGAGGACGCGGTCCCGTTGAGGACGCAGCAGAGTCCCCTGTACTCCCCGTCGCGGTAGAGCGCGTCGAGGTCCGGGAGCATGGCCTTGTCGAACAGCCCGGCCCTGACGACAAAGAGCGTCCTGTCCACATGGTCGTTGATGACGCGCGCGTCGGTGACGATCTCCACCGGCGGGCAGTCGATGATGATGACGTCGTACTCGCCCCTCAGCGCGGCGACCATGTCCGCGAAGCGGCGGTCGGCTATCAGCTCGGCCGGGTTCGGCGGGATGGCGCCGGCAGGCAGGACGTCGGGCGCCGCCGTGTCCTTCGGACGGACGATCACGTCGTGCACATCGGCGACGATCCCGGCGAGATAGTCGCTGAGGCCGGGCTTCGGCGAGCCGACAAGCTCGGAGAGCGTGCCGTGGCGCAGGTCGCCGTCGATGGCCAGCACGCGCCTGCCCTTGATGGCGAGGCTGACGGCCAGGTTGGACGACACGAATGACTTGCCCGAGCCCGGGTTGAACGAAGTGACGGCGACGACCTTGCTTCCTGGCTCGCGCATCATGAACTCGAGGTTGGTGCGGAGCACCCTGAAGGCCTCGTTGGCCACGTCGCGGCAGCCCTGACGGACCACGATGGAATCGGCCCCGCCGAGGGCCTTCCGCCTACCGGACGCCCTGGAGCCGGCGCCGGCGGAGAGCGGGATCTCGCCGGCGAAAGGCACGGAGACCCCCTTGAGGTCGCGGCGCGAGCGCACCTTGGTGTCGGTCGCCATCAGCAGATAGATGATCCCGGCAGGAATCATCAGACCCAGGAGGAACGCCATCATCATGATCTTCATGGACTGCGGGGAGACCGGGAATATTCCTGAGATAGGATGCTTGATGATCCTCGTGTTGTAGGCGGTGAACGCCTGCGACAGCTCGTTCTCCTCGCGCTTCTGCAGGAGGAAGAGGTACAGGGCCTGCTTCACGGTCTGCTGACGCTCGACCGAGAGGAGCCGCTTCGCCTGGTTAGGATTCGCGGCGATGCGCGCGGTGTTCTGGCGGGCGGTGCCCTGGAGATTCTCGTACCTCGTGTTGAGCGCGAGGATCTCGTTGTCTATGGACCGGGAGATCGACCCCCTCATCGAGGCCAGAGCCTGGTCGAGGTCCTTCACGAGCACGTTCTCCTCGCCGGAGTTCGCCACGAGGCTGTTCCTCTGCAGGATCTTGGAGTTGTACTCGGAGATGCCGCTCTCGATCGTCTGGCTGCTCAGCCCCATGTTGGCGGGAAGCGGCTGGTTGCGGTTGTCCTCCTTGCCGATGTAGTCCTTGATGTAGCGCGCCATGTAGAGCTGGTTGCTCACGTCCTGGAGCTGCTGGTTCAGCACCGTGCTCTGCTGCATGTACATCGTCGCGGCGGTGCCCACGTCAGGGATCATGTTCTCGGACTTGTAGGCGGAGATGTCGGAGTCCACCCCAGCCAGCTCGCCCTCGATGACGCGCAGACGGTCGTTGATGAACACCGAGGTGGAGTTCGCTATCTGGTTCTTGTCACGCACCCAGTTCTCGTTGTAGACGGCGATCAGGGTGTTCAGGATGTCCTGGGCACGCTGGGTGGACACGTCCTTGATAGAGAGCGCGATGACGTCGGCGTTCTTGTCGGCGAGGTTCACCTGGAGTCTGTTCAGGTAAGACTGTGTCACGCCGCGCCGGCCCGACTTCATGACGTGGACCGGCTTTTTCATCGCCTCCCCGGAGTAGTCCTTCGTCTTCTGAACGATGATCCTTCCGACAGGGGTCTGGAGCGTGTCGCCGTAGTGTCCCACGACCGGCTTGCCGCCGACCTTCTCGTTCTTATGGATGAAGTCGTTCAGGGTGACGCTCCCGCCCTTCTCGCTGACGGTGAATCCGGCTCCCACGTTCTCATCCACATCGAGCAGGTCGGCGGAGATCGGCAGCGACGTGCCGTAGAGCACGTTCTTGTGGAAGGTGCCGTCCACCGTGTAGCTCATGTACAGGCGAAGCCTGGCCACCACCTCGCTCATGATGTCCGGGGATCCGAAGGCGTGCAGCTCGTTGTTGACGTTTGACTTGACGGCGAAGAGGCCCATGTTGCCGAACTCGCCGATGTCCCCCGGCATGGACGCGCCCTTGGTGCTGGACTTGATCTGGATGTCAGCGGAGGTGTTGTACGTAGGGGTTGACCTGAGGATGTACAGGACACCTAAAGCCAGGCAGACCGCCAGGCTCATGGCGAACCAGTACCATCTGGACAGGCAGCGGCGCACAAGCTCCCTGAACTGGACCGCCTCCTCCTGAGGGGACGCTCCAGCCGCGCTGCTGTAGTTATTGTTGTTGCTGTTTTCCATGTGTGTAAATGTGTCAGTAAATGTGTCAGTAAATTGTCCGTCCGCTCATCGGCCCGCGACGCCGCGCGTCATCGGCCCGACCCGCTCCTCGTGGCGATGACCACGATCGTGTTGGTGACCGACGCCGCCAGCGACGTCAGCGAGATCCAGAACGAGGTGGACCGCACGTTGTTGCCGTTCACCGTCGACTGCCGCGCCCGCACGTCGTTCGGGTCCACGTAGATCACGTCGTTCTGCCTGACGTAGTACACCGGAGAGGCGATCAGGTCCGACGCGGAGCACAGGTCCACCTCGTACGTCCGCATGCGGCCCCCCTCGTCGCGCAGCACCTTGACCCTGTCGCGGCGACCGTAGATCGTCAGGTCGCCCGCCGCCCCGATCGCGTCGAGGATGGTCAGCGCGTCCTTGTCGATCGCGTAGCGGCCAGGCCTCGCCACCTCGCCCAGCACCTGGTAGTACAGGTTCATGAAGTCCACCGTCACGACCGCGTCCGTCGCCTGCCCCTGCTCGCGCAGCTCGCGCTTGATCTCCGACGCTATCTCCTCGCGCGTCATCCCCGCGACGTGGACCTCGCCGAGCACGGGGAAGTCCACGCACCCGCGGTCGTCCACCGTGTAGCCGGAGATGTAGCCCTGGCTGTAGCCCGACGAGATCGTGCTGCGGCTGTTCTCACCGAGACGCTGCGTCACGTAGGGCAGGTTGAACAGCGCCGTCAGCTCGGGGCTCTTGCAGTTCACGATGATCGAGATCTTGTCCTTGGGCCGCACCGTGATCCCCTTCGCGCCACCGATCCGCTGGCCTTCCACCGACTCGAGGTCCTGGAAGTAACTGATCTCCTTCGGCGTAGAACAGGATGGAACTGCCAAAATGCCTATGGCCAGAAGCCATAACAGTAGTGATATTCTTTTCATATTCATATTCTTAATTCTTATGAATGATTATAATTCGACTATTACTTATCTGTCTCCACTTTCTCCAAAAAAGCGGGAGGAATGAATTTGGTTGCGAAAGCGGCAACACCCTCAATGGTAACTATAAGGCGCCTGTCGTGTTTGATGCGCTTGATGTGACCCTCATAACCTTTGAATATGCCGTCAATGACTCTCACGCGGTCACCTTTGTGGAACTGCGGGCCATCCTCTCCCAGATACTCAAGACCCGAGTCCTTAATGTCGCAGAGCTTTATGAACGGTTCCATTTGTTCATCCGGAATGATCAATGGCTTTCGGGTCCGATGGTCAAAATACGGAGATACGCTGCCTACATGTTTCAGTCGGATCATGTCCAGACTCTCACAAGTTGATCTTATGAAAATCAACGACTTGATAATTGGCTCCTGAACATAATCAAGACCACCATCCGAACATTTCTCCACCAAATGATGAGGGTAGAAATAGCGGATCGCGGCAACGTCCAAGGTTTGTCTCAGCGGTTCAATCCGATTGTAAAAAATGCGAAGCGCATACCAATTAGGAATCGAACTATACGCAAGTCTGACGTCATCTAATGGATTAGACCCATCAAAAGCCAATTGTGTCATTGGTTAAAAACAAGATGCATAAGCAGTTACAAAATGAATATGGAAAATGTCCCCTCAGCCGATGAGCAAGGGTAAGTTCTACGGTTGTCAGCATAAGAATTCTGATCTCGAAGGACTCCAATCCAAGAGCCGCTTTCGTAACCTGCCTTTTACGGGACAAAAGTAGCATAATTCACACTCAAAAGCAAGAGGAAGTGAATATAATTTCAATATGCGGACAGCATTTCACAATCATGAATCACCCCCCCCCATACGAACTAACAATATAGCTATCAATTAGTTACACCCTATAACCAAACTCGCACTAATCTTCTATTCACCTCAATAACAACATCAAAATGAACCTTAAATGAACCTGATTCAGCCTTCCAAAATCACTTTTGACAAGATTTCAGGTGTATCCACAATGGCCGAAGGAGTGTAGGCAGCAAGTTCTTCCTTGCTCCTGAATCCCCAAGTGACTCCGATTGTGCGTACCTGAGCGTTCACTCCGGTCTGCATGTCCACATTCGAGTCTCCGACATAGACAACCTGCTCTTTCGCGACCTTTGGAACATCAGCCAGAATCTGATCCACAATCGCGGGATCGGGTTTGATCGGCTGGCCGTCGCGTTGGCCGAGAATCTTCACGAAGTCATATTCACCGAAAAAGTGACTGACGAGTTTCTCCGCGCCGTCCTGATACTTGTTGGAGGCAACAGCGAGGCGCACTCCCCTGTCAGTTATTGTCTTCAACATTTCGGGGATGCCGTCATAGGGTCTGGTGCAATCGCATTTGTGAGCGTCGTAATAGGGAATGAAATATGATGCCATCCTCTGTACGTTGTCTTCAGTGGCATATTCAGAAGGAATGGCGGCGCGGAAGAGGTTGTAGATTCCGCGGCCGACCATTTGGTAGTATTCATCTTTCGGATGAATCGGGAAGCCGCACTGCTCCAAAGCATAATTGGTGGCGTTGCCCAGATCCTCGACGGTGTTCAGGAGGGTGCCGTCAAGGTCGAAAATCGCTAGTTTTGTCATTGAATATTTTATATTTATGTCACTTCGACAGGCTCTGCGACCGGTCTTTATAAGTCACTTCGACAGACTCTGCGACCTGAAATGCCGGTCGCAGAACCCGCCGAAGCGATGTTCACAAAAAACTATTCCGCATTCTCGAAGCCGGAATATTCCCCTTTGTCCTCGTAAGGGACACCGGTCTTCATCCACGCCGGCATCGGAGCTCCCTTCAGGTAGTGGTCAAAGAACTGCTGCAACCTGATTGAGAGATCCTTGCAATTGCGCCTCTGAACGAGGTTGTGGGCTTCCTTGTTGTACTGGAGCAGCCATGCCGGCTTGTCGAGCCTGCGGAGATCCGAGAAGAACTCGATGCCCTGGTACCACGGAACGGCTCCGTCAGCGTCGTTGTGCATGATGAGCACCGGTGTCTGCACCTTGTCAACATGGAACACCGGAGAGTTCTCGATGTAAAGGTCAAGCGCCCCCGGCTCCCACATGCTCTTTCCGATACGGCTCTGGCCATGCTCATACTGTCCGGCGCGGGTGATGCCCGAGCCCCAACGGATGCCACCGTAGGCCGATGTCATATTCCCGACCGGTGCTCCGGAACCTGCCGCCGCGAACATATTCGTACGTGTTATGAGCCAGGCTGTCTGGTAGCCGCCCCAGCTCTGGCCCTGGATCGCCATCCTGCTCTTGTCGGCGATGGAATATTTCTCGCAAAGGGCCTCGGCTCCGGCGCAGATGCAGTTGTAGGCGCTCTCGCCAGGGTGTCCTACCTTATATACTATGTCCGGAACGAAGACTATGTAGCCTCTTGAGGTGTAGAAAGGAATATTCACGATCGAGCGGGAAGGCGCCGGTGTCCAGAACGAGTAGAGATTGTTGGCGTTCTTCTCGTAGAAATAGATCATCACAGGAAGCTTCTCGCCTTCCTTCACGCCGTCCGGGATAAAGACGAGACCTTTCAAAGGAGTTCCGTCGTAGGCGTTCCAGTGGAAGAGTTCGGCACGCCCCCAGCGTAAGTCTGCCATCTGAGGATTGATCTCTGTGACTTTCTCCGAATTAGCGAAGAAATTATCCGTATAATAAAGGTCATAGCAGTTGCGGAAATTGCCTTTCTGGAAGAATATCCTGTCGGTGGTCAGAGTTCCCGCGACGTACTTGAAGCTGACAGTGTCGGTAAAATATTCAAGAGTCTTTGACGGTTTGGCAAGATTCATACGGCCGAAACCATTCTCCTGACTTTCCTCGTTGAACACACTGAGATAGACAGTCTGCTTAGGGTGAAGCGGTCTGGCGACTCCGCAGCGACGCTCGTCAGGCTTTCTGGTGTCCGGTTTCGGATCCATGATCTTGAAGCGGTTGTGGGTCTGACGGCCCACTCCCCCTGTGAGATTGACGGCTGTCTTGCCGTCCGGAGAGAACTTCCATATGTCATAGCGGTCTATGATCAGCACAGCATCCTCATCCTTGTACCATTTCGGGGAGAACTCGTGCGCCGGAGCGGCGGTCGGATGATCGTCCTCCTCATCGTAGAACGGAACGCCTGTCTGGGCGGTCAGGTTGACCTTCTCGCCTGTCAGGGTGTTGTAGGTGAACCAGTTCATCTCGTCGTTGTCGAACCAGACAAGGTACCTGCCGCTCGGTGACATGTCGAAACGTCCCACGTTAAGTCCCTCGGCCACAACTTTTGTGGAACCGTCCTTGACATTCACAAGGGTGAAGTCATAGCGGTTGTTGTAGTCCCAGACAGCGGTGCGTGCGTACTTGGCGTTATCGCTGACAAGCACCCATTCAGAGAGTCCTCCGTTCATCAGGCGGACACTTGCGTACCTCGAGATGGTCAGCGGAACGATTTTCCCTGGATTAGCGAGGTCGATTGTCGCTGAATATGTCTTCTTGAGAGTCTTGTTGACATTGAGCCTCTGCTGCGGAGGGGTATAGACGGCATCCCAGTTCCAGATGTCCAGCTGGGCTGTCTCGAAATCCACGATTGTGGTGTCCTTCGGAGGGCGGATGGCACCGATACCGAGGAAAAGGCGCTTCCCGTCAGGTGTGAACCGGAGTTCGGTGTTCTCGTTGAGAGTCCAGCCAGGAGTGCCTTCCACCTTCGTTCCCTCGGCAATTATCTCCTTTGTTGAATATGCCCACTTGCCATCCTTGCTGATGACGGTGGTGCTGTCTGTGGCCACAGGAGCGGCCTTCTTCCCTGTCTTGATCGCTTGAATGCTTGTCAGGTAGAGGGCCTGACACTTGTTGCGGTTCTTGCTCTTGTCCTTGGAACCAAGGAACAGCAACTGGTCCTCAGCGTCGTTCAGAGTCAGGCGGCTGTATGATTCCGCCCCTTTGACAAGAGTGTCAAGGCCCGCCGGAGCATGGGCGACCAGCACTGCCGTGACAGAGAGAGAATCCTTCTTGTCTTTCTTCGAAGTCATCACAAGAGTTGTCCCTTCCTGATTAAAAGAGTAAGAGTCAATGTACTTGAGGGTGTCTTTCCTGTCCGTGGCAGGATTCAGGATTATGAGTCCGGACTTGTCTGTACCTTTCTTGTCGGATGTGTCCTTGTAGTGCTTCCAAGTGGATTTGTAGGCTATGTAAGGTTTGGCGAGCGAGCCTGTGGTGTAGGAATCCACACGACCATATTTCTTGACTGTCATTGAGGTGAGGTCAACGATGGCGAGGGTGTCCTTCGTCATGTTCTCGGCCTTCTTCTTGTCAATCTTCTCCTGACGGGTCTTGGCGAACTGAGGTTTGATTCGCAGGTAGAGCCACTTGCCCTTAGGATCCAAGGATGCCTGCGAGCCACGCGGGATGCTTATCTCGCGGCAGGAATGCCTGCCCTTCCGCTGAGGTGTCATATTCCTTACATAGAGGGTGCCGTCCCCTTCCTGTGGATTGACGTTCCACACCAGGACGTTGCCGTCATCGCTTTTGAGGATGTCGGACACGCTCTGCCATGAGTCGTAGACATCGTGGTCCATAGCTTTTTTCTGGGCCGACGCTCCCGTCATTCCCGACAGGCCGGCGGCAATCGCCAATGTTGACAGAAGTTTGATATTCATGATGTTGGATAACTATATTTCTTTATAAGTTGCCTTAGCGGGTTTAAGTTGCTTCTGCGGGCTTAAGTTGCTTCTGTGGGCTTAAGTTGCTTCTGCGGGCTTAAGCTACTTCTGTGGGCTTAAGCTGCTTCTGCGGGCTTAAGTTGCTTCTGTGGGCTTAAGCTGCTTCTGCGGGCCTAAGTTACTTCTGTGGGTCCAAGTTGCTTCTGCGGGCTTAGCGACCGGAAGAAGCGGTTGGATGACCTGAATGAGCGGTTGAATGACCTGCAGAAGCGGTTGACGAGCCTGTCGAACCACCACGGTCAGCCTTGCGGATGGTTTCGTAGTAGTCATGGCGGGCTGGATTCTCCGGAAACCAGCCTTTCAGGACACGCCGCTCCTGCTCGAACATCTCCTTGATGCCCCAGAAGCAGGAAAATGCGGCGGCGCCGAGGATCGTTGCGACGACATCGTTATCCACGAATATGGACGCGGCGACAAATGCCAGCCCCGCAAGCAGAAACAGCCACCAGCTCCCCTTGCCCCAATAATATTCCATCTTGATCACTATAGGATGGCACACTCCGATGATAAGGAACGTGGCCGCCCCGACGATTATTCCGCTGAAGTTCATGTCCCGAAAAATTTTAGAGGACAAACTTACATAAAAATCTGCGATTTTTACGCCCGTCCAATAAGAAAGGAACAGTTTTTTAGAGGAAATGTACGAAAATTATCTTGATTCACGCAGATATTCTTTGGTACATCGTTTCCAGCCTTTGACCCTGGAGATAATCGCAGCCGTGGCAAGGAGGCGCTGATGGAGGCCAAGGATAGAGGGGAACTTTGACCCTGGACATAATCGCAGCCGGAGACAGTGTGGGGAGACTCCGGGCGGCGGAGCCTGCGCAAATCTGTTTATGGTTTTTCCTCCGACCCTTCTGAAAAACGAATTGCTCTCGGAATCCATGCGTAGAACCCTAAGGGCGGGATTCGCCCTGAAAGCCGACCGTGGAGGAGCGTTTGAGACTCTGCGGGCGAGTTTTCCTTTGATTCACGCCCGGAGAGTCACGTCCTGGTACTGGGGAAATAAATGGACAGCGGCCGGGGGTGTCTGCGTGAACCCTAAGGGCGGGATTTGGCCTGAAAGCCGCCCGTGGAGGAGTGTTTGAGACTCTGCGGGCGAGTTTTCCTTTGATTCACGCCCGGAGAGTGGCACTTAACATTGCAAGTTAGCTTCCTTTTCTCCTCCACCTCTTTGTTCAGCCCGAATCCCGCTCGACTTTGCCAGCGATCCGCGCAGGGCAATTATCCAGCCTTTAACCCTGGACATAATCGTAGCCAGAGACAGCGTGGGAGGCTCCTGGCATGAGGTCAGGAACGCGGGCACAGCCAACAGCATGCTGATGGCGAGCGCAATGATTTTTTCCGTTTCATGAGTCTTTGGCCCCTCCTTGAACCTCCGCGCGCGGAGGGAACGCTGCCGGGGCGTGGGCGTTCGTGTTATCACTGTGTTACTTATTACTCTTTTTAAGGATTACTTGGCAGACTGTTGAACTGCGGAATTCAGGCGAAAAACGTTTAACTTCTTGTCGGAAATACAACTTTTTGTTATTTTAGCGGACAGTAATGACATCACATACATACACATGAAGAACCATGAGAATATTCTTAAAACCTCTTTACAACCTTGCAATGAACCAATTGACATCGCAGGGGGGGTGGCGGCATAAATCATTGATTAAAAGCATATTAGCGACATATTTCCCTATTTGTTTCCTGTTCGTTTCATGCGGTGGAGGGTCTGCATCCTTCAGTGGCGATGAGCGCAGGGAGGCGGAAAGCATCGTACGCGCCGTACGCGGGTCGGACTCGCTTGCGGTGCTGCAAAAGCGGTTGGAGGGTGAGGGGAACAGGCTCGGCAGCGTCGTCGCGCTTAGGGAATTGGGCAGGAGACTGCGCAACGAGAGCCGCTTCGAGGAGGCGCTTGGCTCCCACAGCAAGGGGCTGCGGCAGGCTGAAGCTCTCGGCGACACGCTGGAATGGGTGCAGGCCCTGAACAACATCGGCACCGACTACCGGCGGATGGGAGTGCTGGACGTCGCTCAGGAATATCACTACCGCGCCTTGAAACTCAGCGAGGAGTGCGCCGACACCTCGTCTGACGCACGAAAGAACCGCGTGGTGTCGCTCAACGGACTGGGCAACATCTACATGACACTCGGCAACTACGAGCGTGCCGACAGCACACTGCGGATGGCACTGGAGGGCGAGAGACAGCTGCATAGCGCTCTGGGACAGGCCATCAACTACGCCAACCTCGGCTCCATCTACGAGCATCGGGGGCAGACGGACTCGGCATGGGCATATTACCGCCGCTCGATGCAGCTGAACACGGAGGCGGGCAGCACGCTCGGCATATCGCTCTGCCACACCTATTTCGGCTCACTCTACGAGAAGGCCAAGGAATATGGCAAGGCCACGGCGGAGTACGAGGAAGCCTACAGGATGATGAAGACCTCCAAGGATGATTGGCACGCGCTGAACTCGCTCATCGCCCTGGCCGGCATCCACAATGAGACGGGCAACGACGCCAAGGCGATGGAATATCTCGGCAAGGCAAGGGTGATGGCCGAGCGCATCAGGTCGAACGAGCATCTTGCGGAGATCCACACCTTATACTATAAGCGCTACAAGCGGCTCGGCGACTACCGCGCGGCACTTTCCGCCTACGAGCAGGCCATCGACAAGAAGAACAATATTCTTGACATGGAGAAGGTGAACCGCATCCAGAACACGAGCCTGAACATCGAGCGCAAGCAGCAGGAAAGGAATATGAACGAGGCGCGGATGAGGCTGGAGCAGGAGCGGTCGGTGCGTCACACCGGCTATGCCATCTTCGCCCTTGTGCTGTTCGTGCTGACAGGTCTGCTGGCGACTTTCTTCTACATCCAGCGCATGCAGCGGCGCAACCATCTGGCCTTGAAGCACCTCACGGCCATGCGCGAGAATTTCTTCACCAACATCACACATGAGTTCCGCACGCCGCTCACCGTAATCCTCGGACTGAGCCACGACCTGCAGGCATCCGACTCCGAGGACGTGAGAAGCAAGGCGCGGACCATCGAACGGCAGGGAAATGGGCTGCTCACGCTCATCAACCAGCTTCTGGACATCTCGAAGATCAAGTCGGAGGTGGGCGATGCCGACTGGTGCCAGGGCGAGATCACGACGCAGCTCACTATGATCGTCGAGACCTACCGAGACTATGCCTGCAGCAGGAACATCGACCTTCAGTTCTTCGCCAAGGATAAGGTGGTGATGGACTTCGTGCCGGACTACGTGAACAAGGTCGTCAACAACCTCCTCTCCAACGCCCTTAAGTTCACGCCGGAGCACGGCCGGGTGAGATTGTCGTCATGGCGCGATGGTGACCGGCTGCACATCGATGTGGCTGACACGGGCTGCGGCATGGACAAGGAGACGCTTGCCCGTGTGTTCGAGCCGTTCTACCAAGGCAAGGGTGAGACGCAGCACGTGGGCACCGGCGTGGGACTGGCGCTTGTGAAGCAGATTGTGGATGCCGTCGAGGGAACCATAACCGTAGAAAGCGAAGTGGGGAAAGGCACGAGGTTCCGGATCAGTGTACCGATTCACAACGACAGCCGGCGGCTGATTGCCGAGGAATCCGCGGCGGCAGGTGCGGCCAATACGCCACTCCTGCCTGAAACGGAGAATCCACCTACAGACAATGAGGGAGCTGACGACCAGTGCCGCGTGCTGGTCATCGAGGACAACAGCGACATCGCCGCCTACATCGGATCGCACCTCATGGACCGCTACGCCGTGAGCTATGCCGACAACGGCGTCGAAGGAATGAAAAAGGCTTATGACCTCGTTCCGGATCTCATTATCACCGACCTGATGATGCCCGGCATGGACGGTCTTGAGGTGTGCCGGGAGTTGCGTGGCAACGAGGTCACCGACCATATTCCTATAATAGTGGTCACGGCGAGGATCACGGAAGAAGAGTGCATACGTGGTCTGGAAGCCGGAGCGGACGCTTATCTCGCCAAACCGTTCAACACCGACGAGCTGCGCACAAGGGTGGAGAAACTCCTGGAGCGCAACCACCGTCTGCGTGACAAGTTCGGCGGCGGCAGCGACGGCAGCACGGACAAAGGGTCGAGCCTCACAGATGCCGAGCGTCGCTTCCTGGCAAAGACGGTGGATCTCATCTATCAGCTTATGGACAAACGCTGTCTGGACGTGAACTCCCTGGCAGAGAAGCTCTGCATGAGTCCTCGCCAGCTCCATCGGAAGCTTGTGGCCATCACGGGAGACTCTCCCGCCACCTACATGCTGAGAGTCAAGATGCAGCGGGCACGACACCTTCTGGAGACCAAACCAGGACTGACAATCGAGGAGATCGCCGAGCGCTGCGGCTTCGATCATGCGCCGAATTTCTACAGCGCCTTCAAGAAGCTGTACGGCATCACCCCGATGGACTACCGCCGAGAACCCACCGCCTGATCTACACCCGCTTCGTAACCGCTTCGTAACCGCTTCGTTACTCCGACAAGTTCAGCAACAAGCCCCGAAAGCCGCTCGTGGAGGAGCGTTTGAGACCCCAAGGGTGGGATTCAGCTCGCTGACAAGTCTGAGACCAGACACTCGGACATAGACGGCGAGCGGGGTGATACCCACTAATCACGACATGCGCACTATGATTCGCAAGAAGTTGGTATTGTGCGGAATGGGTCAGAGCGGTAACTTTGCGGGTGGATAGTGATTATCGTCACAAACAAGAATCTTTTAAGCCAAATGAAATGTGTGGAAGCCCGCGGTCGAGAGACACCGGGCTTTTTTGTCTTATCATGCCGCCTCGGCAGGGTCGCCTCGGCAGGGTCGCCTCGGCAGGGTCGCTTCGGCAGGGCTGCTTCGGCATGGTCGCCTCGGCAGGGTCGCTTCAACTTTTTCAAAATATTATGAGTTTCCTGTAACAATCAACGGAAATATTCGTTTATATTGTGAAACGACAAGAAAAAGATGACAAGAGAAGAGTCCATAAAGTTCTACAAGGCGCACGCCAAACGGCTGTACAACATCAGCCTGAGGATTGTCCGTGACAGCGGGGAGGCCGAGGAGATCATGCAGGACACCATCCTCAAATTCATCACTTCTGATGTCGTTCCCGGCGATCCGGCGCAAGTGGAGGCATGGCTGCGAAGAACCTGCATCAGAAAATCCATCGACGCTGTAAGAAAGCAACGTAGGGAAAAGCTTTTCCTTGATGAATATGCCGGAGAGGTTTCCGAATATGAAAGCGAGGCCTCGGAGGATGTTCCGGAGGCGAGCATCAGTGACGTGCGGAAGGCGATTGACGGACTTCCTGGGTCATGCAGGTTGATCCTGAACCTCGTGTTGGTGGAAGGCCTTGACTATGAGGAGATAGCTAGTCTGACTGGAGAACGGGAGGGCACATTGAGGACACAGTTCTCAAGGGCGAAAGCCAAACTGGTTGAAAAGTTAAGGAGGATAAGAATATGATTGATCTTAAGGAATATATCAGCAGGAATCCTGATGTGTTTGACGATCAGGAACTACCTTTCGGACATGAGGCAAGGTTTGAGGCAAAGCTGGATGCCCTGCTTGAGTCTGACCGCAAAGTCGAGGTTGGCGGGACTGCAGGAAAGCGATGGAGGTACGCAAGGATATTCAGTGCTATCACTGCCGTAGCGGCCGCTGTTGTCGCCGCTGTCATATTCACAAATCGTCCTTCGAGAGAAGTTGATTGGTTCGCCGGCGTGGCCGATGATCCCGTGCAGGTGTATCTGACATATTCAGAGAAAGTTACCGCTCTTTACGAAGAGATACTCTCCAGGGATCTGGACGGGAGGTGGGAGACTACGGTCGGGAGCATTGCCGGCGAGAAGGTCGCAATGATTGACCAGCTGCCGGACGAGCTTGATGACGCTGCAAAGGCGGCCATCATGAAGGAATATTATGGAGAACTTCTTAGTGGATTGGATAAAATTAATAAAATCAAAGAGTTATGAAAAAGTTTATGATTATTGGAGCCGCCGCGCTCATGTTTGTTTCCGGGGTTGCCGCGATTGCCGCACAGCCCGTTTCAGAGTCGCCGGCCCGCACAACCGAGGCTTCGGCCAAGACGGACTACGTTGACTGCAAGTTCAACTGCCGGGACTTCACCGGACTGGATGTGAGCGGGATCGTGAAGGTAACGCTTGCCAAGTCCGACTTCTACAAGGTCAAGGTGACGCTGCCGGAGGAACTTGCTGAGTATCTTGATGTCCATGTCAGCGAGGGTGTCCTGAGAATCGGTTGGAGCAAGAACATTCCGTCAAGTATTCAGAGGAAACTAGGCGACCGGACCTGCACGGCTGAGGTCACCATGCCGGAGCTTCGCAAGTTGGAGATGTCCGGGGCGACAAGCCTTTCGTGCGAGGACACATTCGAACTCGGCCACAGGGACTTCTCGCTGGAGATGAGCGGGGCGAGCAGCATCAGTTCGCTGAAAGTCAATGCGGAAGAGCTGGAGGCTGAGATCAGCGGAGCTTGCTCATGCTCGATTTCGGGCAACTTCAGGGAAGCGGATATGGATCTCGCCGGAGCGTCCAACGGGCGGTTCGAGATCAATGCCGACAAGCTTGAGATTGATGCCAGCGGGGCCACGAAGACCAAGGTCAACGGCGAGTTCGGAAAGGTCGGCGTGGATGCTTCCGGAGCCTGCGACGTGACGCTCACGGGAAGAGCCGGCTGGTTTGAGGTGGACGCTTCCGGGGCGTGCAAGGTCAACGCGCTGAACTTCAATGCCCAGAATGCCGTACTGGAGACTTCCGGGGCGAGCATCTGCAACGTGAACGTTGAGCGTTCGATCACGATCGAGGATGCCTCCGGAGCCTCATCAATCAACTACAAGGCCCCGAAAGACCTTGGCGTGAACATCAAGTCACTCGGCAGGTCGGCCTCGCTTAAGAGGGTCAACTAAAAGGGCGGCCAACAGGGAGCAACCAAGGAATGAACCCAAGGGAGCGACCAAGGGATAACCCCAAAGGACAACCAAGGGATGACCCCAAGGGACAACCAAGGGATGACCCCAAAGGACAACCAAGGGTGGTTTTCAGACAGCTTGCAGGGAGGCGTGGCAAAGGGTCGCGTCTCCCGCTTTTGCCATAAAGAGGTACTCCTCGTCACTGGCCTTGCGGATTCCGAACGTAACGTCATCGCCACGATGAACCTCACGACGGAAATTGATGTCGATTCTGGTGAAAAGCCCGCTTGACAGCACGCTCTCAGGCAGAAGGTTGTAGAACATCTCAATGTAATGGGTGTTGTTCAGATGCCCGTTGAAGTCACACTCACTGTAACCGATCTCCTTGTGCTTGATGAAGTCAGGCAGGAAATCGGTGATGCGTCTTGGACTCTTGCACGGAATGGGAATATCCACATCCGTCAGCCCGAGCTCAGGGAAAATCGGCTTTCTGGTGCCAATGTCGATGACACACCACTCGGTCGTGCCACGGCCGATCTCCTCACCCTCCGAATCCGTGAGTTTGACGCATCTATTATATGTCAATCCCTTGCCTTTAACCGGCCAGACCTTCACGTTGTAGTTGTCGTAAAGGGTCGGACGCTCATCTATCTCGAAAGCGGAGCGAAGCAGAACCCATGAACGCCCGGCGTTTCTCATCACGTCGATCCCGCATCCTTCCCTGCGGATGTTCTGTCCGATGGCGTTGATGATGCTGCCGCAGATTGACGGCACGGTGGCGTGGCCCTGGTAGTCTATGCTCTCCGGGGCAACGGAATATTCAAAAGTGTTCACAATCTTGTTCATTTCTTTTTTCATTTTTAGCGCGTCCAATGGTTGCACATTTAAGGTGACTCGCTTGACCGATTCGCCTAAGATGGCGTGCTTGACCAAACGGTGCCTGCCGGAATATCTTCCGGACACTTGAGCGATTTCCGTTGGACGCAATGCAAAAGTACGCAATAGGCATCTTGTGATGAAGAAAGTGTTTTCATAGGTGCGAAAAATGTCATAAAAACATTGATTGGCGGAAAAATTGCAGTAATTTAGGGACGTAAATCCAGACATTCGAATTTCGTCCCAGTATAGTCGGGGACTGTTTTGAAGAGTATGGGACAAATTTTCAGGCCATGAACACACCATTGAGAGTCTCTAAAGGCTATGCCAGTCAAGTGAAGTATGCGGTTCTGATGCCGCTGTTCTTCTTCGTGTTTTGCTTTGTCTATAACCCGTTCTCACTGTCGGAGTTTTACGACGTCGGAGGAAAATCGTGGACATTCCATCTGCTGATGCTGTCGTGCATCATGATTGGAGTTCTGGCTCTGACGCGGCTTGTGTTCACCTTCCTTTACAAGTATATTCCTTTCAAATGGTGGCATTATGTGCTCTGGTGCTTCGGAGAAGTACTGGTCACGGCGTTCTTTTTCGCACTCTACACCTCGCTATTCTATAAAAAGGGCGGAGGTATGCCATATTTCACGGCACTTCCCTACTGCTTTGAGGTTGTCTGCCTGACTCTGATATATCCTTATCTGTTCAGCATCCTGTTAAGGATAATATCGAACAAGAACTACGACCTGACCAATGCCGGACAAACTCCCGAGGAATCGTTGATAAAGTTTTATGACGAGCATAAGAGGTTGAAGCTGACGATTGATCCTTCGGCGGTGCTTTACGTGAGTGCTGATGCGAACTACATCAACATTCATTATCTTGAGAATGACAGGGTGCGGACCTTTCAGTTGAGGAATTCGATGAAAAGCCTTGAGTCTGACGCGGCGAGGCACGGGTTTGTGCGCTGCCACAGGTCATACTATGTCAACCCTCGGCACATCAAGGTTCTGAGTCGGGACAAGGACGGGGTGATCTACACGGAGTTCATCCGGGATGGGATCGGGCATATTCCGGTCAGCAAGCAGTACTACGACAGTCTGGCGAAGTTACTTTAGACGCTTCGACAGGCTCAGCGTCCGGTCGGGAAGGACACTGCACTTCGGTCAGCGCTCTTCGGTCTCTGCACTTCGGTCTCTGCTCTTCGGTCTCTGCTCTTCGGTCTCTGAGCCCATCGAAGTGACCTTTGGTAGGATATTGCCCCGTGATTTTTTTCCAAGACCTGTCTGAGGCCGTCAGTGAGCCTGTCGAAGTGACTGATGGCAGGAGAGACCTGCGAAGTCAACACCGACTGGCAGGATGCTCTTCAGGTCAGTGAGCCTGTCGAAGTGACCGATGGCAGGATAGCTTACCCAAAATATTGACATTAGGATCTCTGGACAGTCGGCCAGGATTGGAGCCTGGCTCTCCTTCCGGAACTGTCAAGCCACGTGCAGCATAGAATTTCGTCCAGAATTCGGTCACCTTACCCGTGCTGTCATGAAACGACATCGGGATCGTGCAGAACACTAATTGTTTAGAACCGATTCCTGAAGTACTTACTTTAGCGTCATCTCTAGGCTTGACCTCATCCTTGACCTCATCCTTGACCTCATCCTTAACTTCATCCTTAACTTCATCCTTGACCTCATCCTTGACCTCATCCTTAACTTCATCCTTAACCTCTTCCTTAACCTCTTCCTTAACCTCTTCCTTAACCTCATCCATAGCACACTTATCAGCCCTGCCAGACCGAGTTCCGACAACTTTATCTTTCATATTCAGGCCACATTTCCCTTTGAAAACAAAAGACTTCTGCACAAGCTCTGAACAGTATATCGCACTGTCACTCGGCATGAATATGTCATCGTAGGGTTTGCCGAGAAACTTTCTCGCATTCGTCACACTTGTCTCAACATCCAATCCTTCGACCCTGCCAACAAGCACGAACTCCCCGTCACTTAACTTGACCAAAAAACTATCCAACGGATTTTCCACAACACCATATTTCGGAATAGCCTCAATGACGTTTCCTTGCGAGAAAACCGCCACATGATCTATTCCCAAGCCATCCACACCGTCCGTCACACTAGTGATGTTGCTTCCGTTTCCATTGACGACAAAAAGCAGATCCCCATCCCTCAAATTCCTGATTGTAAAGCCTCCAGAACATCCGACGAAGCCAAGGGAAAACGACAAAAGAAGCGCTTTTGTCAATATCTTATGAATATAATTAATCATCACTACATTCTAGCAATCTTAGAAGCTGTTTTGAATTGTTTGTTTGAAGATTTTTCACCTCAAAGAACATTTCAAACAATTCAAAACAGCTTCTAAGTATTCCTTAAAAAAATCTTGGTGATCTTTGATTGTCTTTTCGGTCAATATGTCTTTTCTCATCAGTAGTGTACCACCGGCACACTCCTTCTTCCAAAAGAAATCTATCCTCATAAATCTGACACAAAATTTAGTTCAACTTTTTTAACGCTTACTAAGAAGCTGTTTAAAATTTATTGAAAAAAGTTGCTACATAAACGCGTAAATAATTTGAAACCTGTAGGTTGATTGGAATATTGTTCGTAACTTTACAAGCATCAATCAATTAGAGCCACGAGCCAATATCCGACCAACCTTACTGATAAACAGTGGCAAGTTACCGAAAATATTCTTGATCCGCAACAGAGAAACGAAAGGACCCCCTCAGAGACATCATGAATGCCATCATGTATATATTGAAGACAGGCTGCCAGGGCGTATGCTGCCAAGGACTTTCCGCCCTACAATACCGTCTTCTACTACTTCAGCAAGTGGAAACATGAAGGCGTGTTTGAGGAACTGATGGATACGCTCCATCGGATGGTCCGCAAGCTGATGGGCGGGAGGAACCCCCGGTCTCGGCATCATTGATTCCAGAAGCGTCAAGTCCTCCCATCATGTTGACACCGATTGTGGGATCGACGGCGACAAGAGGATTAAAGGGCGTAAGGAACATATTGTGTTTGACATACTTGGGCTTCCTATAGCGTGGTGGTTCACGAGGTGAATGTCCATGACAGTGTCGGTGCGGATGGCGTTATTGACAAGATGAAGGGCTGCTTCCCCCGATTGAAAAAGATGCTGGCGGACGGCGGATACAAAGGACGGAAATTGGCCGATACCGTACGCCAAAAGCTCGGTGCGGAGTTTACCGTTGTTCTCCGTCCGGACGAGTCTCCGAAGAAATTCTCCGTGCTGCCACTCCGATGTATTGTGGAGCGCTCTTTCTCCTGGTTGGAAAACTTTCGAAGAATTGCCATTGATCACGAGTTCTATTCCGATACGGGCGAGGCGAAGGTTCAGCTCGCCTTCTGCCGACTCATGTATAACAAATTATGCGACTGAAATTTAAACAGTTTCTAATGCCCTACAGTATTTTATAGCCAACTCGTATTATTACCCTTATTGTTTAACACATGATAAACGAATGCAAATGTAACGAAAACACCCCACATATAAGCCATGATCCTGCAAATTCACGTCTCAAAAGAAACTTCGCACTCTAAAAGCGACATTTCGGCGGATTCACGCTCGTGTAGAAACAACCGTCCGCACAAAAGCGTAATCTCGGCGCATTCACGCTCGTGTAGAAACAACCGTCCGCCCAAAAGCGTAATCTCGGCGCATTCACGCTCGTGTAGAAACAACCGTCCGTCCAAAAGCGTAATCTGAGCAAAATCACGCTCGTGTAGAAACAACCGCCCGCCCAAAAGCGTAATCTCGGCGGATTCACGCTCGTGTAGAAACAACCGTCCGTCCAAAAGCGTAATCTCGGCGCATTCACGCTCGTGTAGAAACAACCGTCCGCCCAAAAGCGTAATCTCGGCGCATTCACGCTCATGTAGAAACAACCGCCCGCCCAAAAGCGTAATCTCGGCGCATTCACGCTCGTGTAGAAACAACCGTCCGTCCAAAAGCGTAATCTCGGCGAATTCACGCTCGTGTAGAAACAACCGTCCGCCCAAAAGCGTAATCTGAGCAAAATCACGCCTGTAAGAAAATGCTACAACCTTCAATTCGCACATAAACATAGTTACGATTTCAGTTTGGTAAATTATACATCGTAACTATGTACTTTAGGCTTGTGCCTGATAATAGGCATCATCTTACATTGCCTTACCATGATCTGGCAAGCATAGAGTGCATAAGTCCGTTATACTTTACCTCAGAAAATTGGTTTAGGGTAAGGCAACGCGAATTGATGTGTGGATAGAATAGAATAGAATAGAATAGAATATTACGTTAAGACGTGAGAAAAGATTGGGAACAGCGCATAATTACCTTTCAGCCAAGGTTTAATGATGATAACTTGATTTAGAAAGATTGATGCGTAAATCAATGATATTCAGTAGTGAAAAAAAAATATTTATAAAGGAGGGAATACAAAGAAACATAAATTTATGTTTCTTTATGTAAATATTTATGTTTCTGAACATTAGATAATGAATAAAGTGCTATTTTAGGCAAAAAAAAGGTATGAACAAGAGACAACGAAATGAACTTTGGAAAGAGTATCGCACGTGGCCCAAATGGTACTATCACATGGTGTTCGACGCCATCGAGACAGGACAGCTGTTCAATGATGAGGAAGAGTACGCCAATGGAATGAACATTATTGCGATAGGACAGTATATTCACAAGATATCAATCCTGATCTTCAATCTGATGGTCAATCATGGACATCTTCTTGCATCTGCGACAGGGTACGATCTTGTCAACTTCTTCTTGTACGCCAAAAAGCGTATTAACGCCAAGCTTGTCGCAGATGGTCACAAGCCTCTTCCCGATGATTATGGATTCAAGCTTGTACGAATAGAAGATGAAAGACAACTTGCCGACACGATCATCTATATAGCAAGGAACCCGTTCAAGGCATGCTCGAACTTGACGGCTTCGGGGTATCTTTGGGGATCCGGTAACTTGATTTTCAGTGATGTGAACAGGTTGTTTGGCAAGGTTCAGATAAAGGATCTTACAGATAAGTTCTGTAGAGAGACTTTCAAGACGAGGATCAAACTTCCTGAACGATACTACTTTAACAAGGAGCTGGGTTTTATACTTCCGGAGTCGTATGTGGTCAAAGGCAAAGTGGATAAAGTGCTGAAATCTTCGTGGAACTATTGCCACAGGATAATAAGGGACATTGATGCTTACGTTAACATTGCGGAAGGTCTTGGCGAGAGTATCAATCTGTCCGAGGAGGAAGTTAATATGATTATCAAGAAAGTAATTAAGGATGATTATAAGGCGGATTCCATTTTAGACTTGGGGGTGGATGATCGATGTCGGTTGGCCATTGTGCTCAAAAAGAAGTACAGACTTGACACAAAACGGATTTCAAGGAAAGTGCGCGTAGAGTACGACATATTAAAAAAGCTCCTTGGGTGATCAATCGTCTGGCCTAGGCCGTTCTTGTTCTCCATACAGACGATCTCCACGAGCGAGATTGATGGAGAAAGGAACTTGTGGAAGATCAAGAGACACACTATGAGCGAGATTGATGAAGAAAGGAACTTGTGGAAGATCAAGCAACATGCTACGAGCGAGATTGATGGAGAAAGGCGCTTGTGGAAGATTAAGAGATACACTACGAGCGAGATTGATGGAGAAAGGCGCTTGTGGAAGATTAAGAGATACACTACGAGCGAGATTGATGGAGAAAGGCGCTTGTGGAAGATCAAGCAAGATGCTACAAGCGAGATAGGCGGTTAAAAGATGCTTGTGGCGGGAACGAGGGGCTTTCGCGAGAAGTTTTAATGGTAAATCATGATTGTTGAGTACTGAAGAAAAGAGATAAGAAATAAAAATATAGAAACACAAGAGATGGAGGAGGAGAAAAAGGGTATAGGTATAGGTAAGGTTTAGAGAACGAGGATAGAAATAGAAATAGAATTGGGATTGGGAATGGACGGAATAAAATGGGAATGAGAATAGTGTAATGGCGAGATGGCGAGATGGTGGGATGGCGAGATGCGAGATGGCGAGATGGTGGGATGGTGGGACGGCGAGATGGCGAGATGGTGGGATGGTGGGACGGCGAGATGGTGGGACGGCGAGATGGTGGGACGGCGAGATGGTGGGACGGTGGGATGGTGAGATGGCGAGATGGCGAGATGGTGGGATGGTGGAAAAAAATATGGCCTGAAATCCGAAGGGACTCAGGCCATTATGGGGGATAGGGGTTAATCTGGGGAAGGGTTATCGGGTTACTCGGTGGAGTCGTCGTCGCCACCGTACTGGGAGATGTTGTCGTCCGGAAGAGCTGTCTCGGCAGGAGCGTCAGCTGAAGATCCGGCCACATCCTCATTCTCGGCATCCTCCTCTCCCTCAAGCCAGCGCTCAAGAGCCTCTGCGTCGTCTGTCTTGACTTTGATCTTCACCAAATTGATGGAGTCATCAGTCTCCACGGTCACGGCATAGAACGACGTGCCGTCTGGTTTCGGATACTTTATTAAGTCAGGAAGATAGTCACTGAACCCTCTTGGATATTTTTCATTGAACGCGGCGGCAAGCGCTTCGGACATGTTCTCGTAGCTTACCACGTGTCTTTTCTTCTGATCTGGAGCCATACTCATTTATAAACCAAATAAAAAAGTTCTTATCAATCACGTGAGCAGGCAATTACTCACACATCACGAAAACAATCAAAACCACTGATGACTGCCCATCCATCCGGCCAGTCTTCCCGCAAAACACCGGAAATTAAGCGACCGCATCGTTTTCGGGTGCAATATTAAGACATTTTTCCGAATTGAGAAGCAATCGGCAAACTATTTTCTGAAAAAAAATGATTTCTGCCTCTTCTTCTTCTCCGGATCGCGCTCTACGAACACCGGTCTCATGTTTCGGGGATCGATTCCGGTGTAGTACATGACGGAAGATGTGGTCATCGGAGTAGGGGTGAAATCCTGCACCTGATCCATGTATATTCCTTTCAAAGCCGGATTCTTCGACAGATTCTCCATGTCCTTCATCGTGCAGCCCGGGTGGGAGGAGATGAAGTACGGGACGATGCCGGTCCGGCGGCCATTCTGCGCGCAGATCTTGTCAAACTCATAGCGGAGTCTCTCGAACAGTTTGAACGAAGGCTTGGCGATGTACTGAAGAACCTTGTCCTCCGTGTGTTCCGGAGCGACTTTCATACGCCCGGATGTATGGTCAAGAATCAAAGTCTTGAGGTAAGGCTTGGATGTCTCGTCCACAAAGCCTTTCTCATCGAGGAAGAGGTCGTAACGGATTCCGCTGCCGATGTAGGAATGACGGATACCCGGCACAGCATCCACCTTGCGATAAAGCTCAAGTATTTGTTTGTGAGACCGGTTCATGTTCGGACAAGGAGCTGGAAAGAGGCACGATTTCCTTCGGCATTTGTCGCAGAGATCCGGATTTTTCCCCCTCATTCCGTACATGTTGGCGGTCGGGGCGCCAAGGTCGGAGATATTCCCGGCAAAGCCCGGCATCCTGGCCAATTTCTTAACCTCTGCCAGAATCGAAGCCTGCGAACGGGACTGGATGAACTTCCCCTGATGCGCGGCGATTGTGCAGAAATTGCAGCCTCCGAAGCAACCACGGTGCGTGATGATGGAATCCTTGATCATGTCGTAGGCCGGGATCCTCTTCCCCTTGTAGCGCGGATGCGGCAACTTGGTGAAAGGCAGATCCCAAAACGAGTCCATCTCCTCGGTCGTGGACGGTGAATATGGCGGATTGATCTGCACGTAGCCGTTTCCGACAGGTTCGATGATCGTCGCAGGATGCATCATATTAGCATGAGTCTCAATCAGATGAAAGTTCTCGGCGAACGCTTTTTTGTCCCGTTTGCACTCCTCGAAGGAATGAAGCACCAACGGTTCCTTGACCTTCCATTTCCCGCTCATCAGAAAGGCGATCTGCGGGATCTTATGGATCTCATGAATATTCCTCTGCGCCTCAATGGCTCTCGTCAGTTCCAACATCGGCTTCTCCCCCATCCCGTAGCAAAGGTAGTCAGCCTTGCACCACTGCAATATGGACGGAACAAGTTCATCTTTCCAATAGTCATAATGGGTAAGCCGACGGAGCGAAGCCTCGACACCGCCGATGACGACCGGCACATCGGGATAAAGATCCTTTAATATGTTCGTGTAGACGCTGACCGCATAATCCGGCCTCTGTCCGGCCTTGCCTTCTGGAGTGTAGGCGTCGTCGTGACGGAGACGCTTGCCGGCAGTGTAATGGTTCACCATCGAATCCATAGCACCGGCGTTCACTCCGAAATAGAGCCTCGGAGCGCCTAACTTCTTGAAATCCCTTAGGTCATCCCTCCAGTTGGGCTGCGGAACGACGGCCACCCTGTAGCCGAAATGCTGGAGCCAGCGGGCGATGCAGGCCGTGCCGAAAGAAGGGTGGTCCACAAAGGCGTCACCCGTGAACAGGATGATGTCGATGTAGTCCCACCCTAAGGCTTCAACCTCCTTTTTGGAGGTCGGGAACATATAATCCGTTTCGGACATCTGGATATTCCTACATTCTCTCAGGAAGTTCGATTCCAAGGATGCCCATCGCCTTGCGTAGGACGGCGGAAAGCGTGTCGATCAGCGCCAGACGCATCTTGAGCACATCCTCGTTCTCCTCCTTGAGGATCGGCGTGTCGTGGTAGTACTGGTTGAACTCCTTGGCGAGGTCGTAGGCATAGTTGGCGATGACGGCCGGTGAATATGCCTGCGCGCCTTCGGCTATCTTGGCCGGGAATGTGTTCAGCAGCTTTATCAAACGGATCTCCTTGGCACTGAGCTCGACCTTTGGCAGAGGAGAGGCGGCATATTCAATGCCCTTCTCCGCGGCCTTGCGCAGGATGGAGCGGATGCGGGCGTGGGTGTACTGGATGAACGGACCGGTGTTGCCGTTGAAGTCGATGGACTCCTTCGGGTTGAAGAGCATCGTTTTCTTCGGATCGACTTTGATGATGAAGTACTTAAGGGCTCCGAGACCTATCATGTGATAGAGCTTTGCCTTGTCCTCCTCACTCATGTCGGCCAGCTTTCCGGACTCGTCAGAGGTCGCGCGGGCCTCCTCGTACATCTTCTGGATAAGGTCATCGGCATCCACAACTGTTCCCTCGCGGGACTTCATCTTGCCCTCCGGCAGCTCAACCATGCCATAGGAAAGATGGAATATGTTGTCGGACCATTCGAATCCCAACTTCTTGAGGATCAGCTTCAATACCTGGAAGTGGTAGTTCTGCTCGTTGCCGACCACATAGACGTGCGAGTCAAGGTGATATTCAGCGAAACGCCTTTCGGCCGTTCCCAGATCCTGGGTGATGTAAACCGACGTTCCGTCAGAACGGATGAGCAGTTTCCTGTCTAGTCCGTCGGCCGTGAGGTCGCACCAGACGGAGCCGTCCGGATCCTTCACGAACACGCCCATATCCAGTCCCTTCTGAACCAACTCCTTACCAAGAAGATAGGTCTGGGACTCGTAGTAAACCTTGTCGAAAGTGATTCCGAGAGCCTTGTAGGACTCGTCGAAGCCCTTGAGCACCCAGCCGTTCATCCTGGCCCAAAGGTCGCGGACCTCCTTGTCGCCGGCCTCCCATTTTTGGAGCATCTCGTGGGCTTCCTTGAGGCAAGGGGCCTCCTTCTTGGCGGTCTCCTCGTCCATTCCCCCGGCAATCAACTCCTCGACTTCCTTCTTGTAGATGTCGTTGAAAGCCACGTACATATCCCCGACAAGATGGTCGCCTTTGATCCCCGTGGACTCCGGAGTCGCTCCGTTGCCGACCTTCAGCCATGCAAGCATGGACTTGCAGATGTGCACTCCCCTGTCGTTGACAAGGGTGGTCTTGATCACGTTGTTGCCGCTGGCCTTCAGAAGCCTTGACACCGAGTCACCCAGAAGGTTGTTCCTGATGTGGCCGAGGTGCAGAGGCTTGTTGGTGTTCGGCGACGAGAACTCGACCATGATGTTCTTGCCGGTCGTCGGCAGGTCACCGAAGTCCTTGTCAGCCACGATCTCTCCGAAAAGTTCGTTCCAGAAGAGATTGGAGAACAGAAGGTTAAGGAAACCTTTCACGCAGTTATATTCAGAGATTTCAGGCACGTTGGTCTTGAGCCATTCTCCGATGGCGTTGCCGGTGTTCTCCGGAGTGGAGTGCGACAGACGCAGCAGCGGGAAGACGACGAGTGTGAAGTCTCCCGTGAATTCCTTCCTTGTGACGGAGACCTGAAGCGCCGACGGTTCGATGTCGGCGTTATAGAGTGCCTTGATGGCTTCTGAAGCCTTAGAGGCGATAAAAAGTTCCGGGGTCATTAGCCAAGATAGGTTTTAAGAAGTTTGCTTGCGGATGGTTTCTTTAGCTTGCGGATCGCCTTCTCCTTGATCTGGCGGACTCTCTCTCTTGTGAGGTCAAGCCTCTCGCCGATCTCCTCAAGGGTCATCTCCTGGCAGCCGATGCCGAAGAACGACTTGATGATCTCGCGCTCACGGGTCGTCAGGATCTGGAGAGACCTTTCGATCTCGGTACTGAGGGACTCGTTCACAAGTCCTCTGTCGGCCATCGGCGAGTCATCGTTAGGAATCACATCCAGAAGGCTGTTGTCCTCACCCTCTACGAACGGGGCGTCCACGGACACGTGTCTTCCGGACACCCTGAGGGTGTCGGAGATCTTGTCCTGCGGGATGTCTATCATCTCGGAGAGTTCCTCATTGGAAGGGCTTCTCTCGTTCTTTTGCTCGAACTGTGAAAGAGCCTTGTTGATCTTGTTCAGGGAACCGACCTGGTTGAGCGGAAGCCTGACAATCCTGGACTGCTCGGCAAGAGCCTGAAGGATTGACTGGCGGATCCACCACACGGCGTATGAAATGAACTTGAAACCTCTGGTCTCATCGAACTTCTCGGCGGCCTTGATCAGGCCGAGATTGCCTTCATTGATCAAATCCGGAAGACTAAGACCTTGGTTCTGGTACTGTTTCGCAACAGAAACCACAAATCTAAGGTTGGCCCTTGTAAGTTTCTCCAGAGCCTTCTGATCCCCCTTGCGGATCCGCTGTGAAAGCTCGACCTCCTCCTCCGGAGACACCAACTCCTCGCGGCCGATCTCCTGGAGGTACTTGTCCAGGGACGCGCTCTCGCGGTTGGTGATTGACTTCGTAATCTTTAATTGCCTCATATCTTGTAATACACAAATTTCCCTGACGGAAGGCTTGGATCCTTTTCCGTCAGGGAAACACTATCCGATAACCTTCATCAACTATTCCTTGCTGAATCCGAAGAAGGCTTTTCTACCGTTGGCTGTGAAGCCTTCGATGTAAACCGCCCTCTTTGCGGACTTGGCGATGTTCAAAACATCCTGAGGTGTGCCGACCGGCTGATCGTTGACATAGGTGATGATCATTCCTTCTGAAGCGCCGGCCTCAAGCATCTTGCCGCTTCCGACAGATGTGACCTCGACACCTTTCTTCAGACCGAACTTCGCAAGAGTCTCCTTGGAAGCCTCCTTCAGAGTCGTACCGAAGAAAGCGATCTCTCCGTCACCGACCACAGTACCGTTCTCGATGCTGCTGCCCTGGAATGTGACCTCAAGTTCCTTCTCCTTGCCGTCACGGATGATCTTGACCTTAGCCTTGTCACCAGGATGGAAGGTATTGACCTTGACCTGAACTGCGGAGCCACTCTTCACATCGGTTCCGTCAATGGCCACAATCACATCACCTTCCTTCATTCCGGCCTTGTCAGCGGAGCTGCCTTTCGCAACCTCTCTGATATATACGCCTTCCGGAGAAGAAAGTTTCAATTTTTTCAACATATCATCGACAGAATCATATTTCAGATTCTTGGCAAGACCTTCGCTGAGATCAGACATAGCGATTCCAAGAACGGCTCTCTTCACTGACCCAAAGTCAATCAAGTCTTCTACAACCTTCTTCACAATATTCACCGGCACAGCGAATGAATATCCCGAATATGCTCCCGTCTGTGAAACAATAGCGGTGTTGATGCCGACAAGCTCACCGGTCTTGTTGACAAGGGCGCCACCGGAGTTGCCAGGGTTGACAGCCGCGTCGGTCTGTATGAACGACTCGATCTGGATTCCGCCATTGTTTCTCTCACGAGGATCGTGCGCCATCGAACGTCCCTTGGCGCTGACAATGCCGGCTGTGATGGTGGACCTGAGCTGATAGCCAAGAGGACTGCCCACGGCCAGAACCCACTCACCGAGCCTCAACTGGTCGGAATCCCCGAACGGAAGCGTCGGAAGTCCCTGAGCTTCAATCTTTATCAATGCGACATCCGTGGCCGGATCAGTACCGATGACCTTTGCGTCATAGACTTTGTTGTTGTTCAGGGTGACCTGAACCTTCGTCGCATTAGCGACCACATGGTTGTTGGTCACGATATAGCCGTCAGGACGGATGATCACGCCAGAGCCGCTACCCTGCTGCTCCCTGGTCTGAGGGCCTTCATCCCCAAAGAAGAAACGGAAGAACGGATCCGTCATCTGATATTGCTGAGTCACCGTCACCTCCACATAAACAACAGCATCAACCGCAGCCTCCGCGGCGTAAGTCAGATCCGGATAGTCCGACTGTGCCAGATTGACAGTCTTTGTGACCGTTCCGTTCTCTGTACTTGTCACATTGTCTCCATCATTCACGGTGGCCGCCTTGACGACACCGTATGCCGCCAGCACGCTGAACAATACTGACAGCACCACTGTTAACAAACCTTTTTTCATTTCTGACATATTAATTTAATTTTACAAATATTCATGTCCAAACCTCTTCGGATGGTGTTTCCGAAGCCTTAGGCAAAAAATCAAATATGATGCCATAATATTAAGGGAATATTCGTATATTTGCCTTTTACAGAGGCCACCCTCCGGCGGCCGGAAAACAATGAATTAAAAAACACACGAATATGAAACTCAACGTATCAAGCTCCGAGCTTCTGAAAGGACTGATGGACATCTCCAAGGCCATCCCGGCCAAGTCCGCCCTTCCGATTCTGGAAAACTTCCTGTTTGACCTCAAAGGCAACATCCTTGAGGTCACCGCATCGGATTCGGAGCTCACCCTCAGGACTGAAATCGAAGTGGACACCACCGAAGAGGAAGGCAGGATCGCCGTTCCCGCAAGGCACATCATCGACCTTCTCAAGGAACTTCCTGACCAGCCTGTAGCGATCCGCACCGCCAGCGACAGCTCAATCGAGTGCAAGTGGGCCAGCGGCAACTCCGTGCTGCCTTTCTTTCCTGCCGAGGACTATCCTGAGATCAAGGGGACGAGCGACGACGCGGAGAAACTTGAATTCCCGGCCGAAAGCCTGATAGAAGGCATAAACAGCACGATCTACGCCACGGCAGATGACGAGATAAGGCCGGCGATGAACGGAATATTCTTTGATTTCGGACCGGAATCCACCACTCTCGTGGCCTCAGACTCGCACAAGCTCATCTGCTACACGGCCAAGGAAGTGAAGACCCCGGAGAAATGCTCGTTCATTCTTCACAAGAAGCCGGCGGCCGTCCTGAAGTCCATCCTCGGGAAAGACGACGGAACTGTTGAGATCGCGTTCGATTCCAGCACCGTCCTCTTCACCTTCGGGAAGACTACCATGGTGTGCAGGCTTATTGTCGGCAAGTACCCTAAGTACCGCGACGTCATCCCACAGAACAACCCAAGCGTGCTGAAGATCGACAGGGCGATGTTCCTGAACACGGTAAGGCGTGTGGCCGTCTGCGCCAACAAGGCTTCCAACCACATCAAGCTGGATCTCAAGCCGGGACAGATGGAGATCACCGCACAGGATCTCGGTTTCGCCATCGCAGCCTACGAGAAGATCAACTGCGACTACAGCGGTGACGAGCTGACCATCGGATTCAAGTCAACATTCCTCACGGAGATCCTCGCCAACATGAGCTGCGAGACAGTCGTGATGAAGTTCGCCGACGCGCGCAGGGCTGCCCTCATCATTCCTTCAGAAGAGGATGATGAGAGCGGAAAGATCTGCGGAATCCTGATGCCTATCATGGTTTAACCTTCGGAGAATCAAAGCTATGAAACTTTCTCTTGAAAGGCCTCTGCTTTTCTTTGACATTGAGAGCACGGGGCTTAATATTGTCAATGACTGCATTGTCGAACTGAGTTTTGTCAAGGTGTTCCCTGACGGACACCATGATGTGAAGACCTGGAGGGTCTGTCCTTGGGACTACACTCTCCGCAAACAGCATCCGATCAATCCCGAAGCCAGTCAGGTGAACGGGATCAAGGACGAGGATGTCGCCGGCGAGAAGAAGTTCATCGAGATTGCGGCAGAGGTCGTGGATTGGCTGAGGGACAGCGATTTGGCTGGGTACAACTCAACCAAATTCGACCTGCCTATGCTGTCCGAGGAACTTGAGAGAGTGCGTGCCTATTGTATGCGCAGGCTTGCGGATCCGAGAAACACTCCGGAGAACAAGGCCAAGGCACAGGCGACCCTTGAGGCCACGGACATTGACCTACACTCCAAGCAGATGATAGACGTGCAGACAATCTACCACTACATGGAGCCGCGCAACCTCAAGGCTGCTTACAGATTCTACTGTGGTGGGGAGGATTTCGAGAACGCCCATTCCGCGGAGGCTGACACAATGGCCACCTACGAAGTGCTGAAAGGGCAACTCGATATGTACCAGACGCCGACAAAGTACCATGAGCAGGTGCTCAAGAACGATGTAGAGTTTCTGGCCGGAGTAGCCGGACGCCCACGTACTGTTGACTATGCCGGCCGGTTGATACTCGGCAAAAATGACGAGCCTACAATCAGCTTCGGAAAGCACAAGGGACACACGGCAAGGGAGGTCTATGAGACAGAGCCGGCCTACTTCGCATGGATAGAGAACGGTGAGTTCACTATGGACACCAAGCGGCAGTTCGCGCGTCTGAAAGAGAAATTCGAAAAGGAAAAGAAAGAGGCCGCGAAGGCTCGTGAAGCAGAGATGAGCAAACCTCTTGAGGGTGAGGCGTTCGACAGCGCCATCGCCGGCCTTAAGGACAAATTCGGAGGCGGCAGGCTTTTCTAGGGCGTCCGGGGGCTTGTCGCAAGCCCCGACAATGACCCGCCACTTCTCGCCGACAACCAAGCGCGTAAGATTGATTCATGAATATAATCGTAAAGACATCGACCGGCAGGATCGTCGTGCGGCCGGACACGACATGGGAGAAGGACAATGAGGATTTCTACCCTCCTGAATTCGTGGACGAGCTGACATACTCACCGGTACTTTTCGCCCGTGTACTGAAGCCGGGACGAAGTGTCGGCAGAAAATTCGCGTCAAGATACTACGACTCTGTTGGTTTCGGAGTCCTCCTATACCCGGAGAATATGCTTGACGGCACCCCTGAAGGTTACGCCCAGGCCATCTGTCTGGATCATACATCCTTTCTGCCCACGCCGATGTTTTCGCCGCAAAGGCTGGAAGAAGATGGCCGATTCAGCCTCTTCAGAAATGAAGTTGAGCTTTTCACTTTCGACCGCCCATCCTTGAATATGATCGAGGACGCTCTTGTGGAAGCCACAAAGCTGCTCTACATCCGCACCGGCGACCTCATCGCCGTAGAGTTGTCCGCCCGGACCCCGCTCACGACCCGCAACAATGCCATCACCAACATCACCGGCACCTTCGGTCAAGACAAAGTCCTTGATTTTCAGATAATATTCTAAACGACATTTCGTGATGAACAGGGTTCAGTGAAGTGTCACCACAAACCCTCCGCGCTTATAGCCGCGGGTGGCTAAGGTTTGTGGTGACACTTCACTGAACCTGGATGGCTAAATAAAGCAATACAAAGCAATACAAAGCAATACAAAGCAATACAAAGCAATACAAAGCAAAATAAAGCAATACAAAGCAAAATAAAGTATGTCATCGCATAGCAATATGATATAATTATGCATAAACTAACATAAACACGCAAGCCGCCGAAAAATCAAAAGTCAAATTTTGGTAACGTGCAAAATTTGACTTTTGCCTTTTTTCGGTGGCTGATTTCAGCGGTTATTTTTCGACGGCAAATTGATATTTATCGCTTCGACAAGCCCAGCGACCAGTTTTTCCTTCTGGAAGTCCAGCGTGCTGTCACTCCTTCAGGGATATCGGCGACCAGTTATTTTATCAGGAAGATCAAGGGCCTACTATGCCATCAAGCGGCGGAAGCCTTTGGCGATGCGGTCAAGTCCTTGCTGGAGACGGGCACGAGGGCAGGCGATGTTGATGCGCATAAAGCCATCAAGGCCGTACATCACGCCGGAGTTGATCCAGACCTTCTCATTGAGCAAGAGGCTGTTCTCTATGTCGTTAGCGGACATATTCAAAGCGCTGACATCCACCCACACAAGGTAGGTTCCTTCCAGTTTGCTGACCGGGAACTCCGGCAGACGCTCCTCGAAGAACGAGACCATCGTGCGATAATTCGCGTAGATATATTCATTCAGCTCCTTGAGCCACGGCTCGCCCGCGTTGTAGGCCGCCTGAAGGGCGAGAACGCCGAAAGGATTGACATCACAGAGTTCGTTGATGTTGATGACCCGGTCGATTAGTTTCTTCCAGTCAGGGTTGTTGGTGATGATGTTGGAGATTCCGAGGCCGGCGATGTTGAAAGACTTGCTCGGCGAGTTCATCGTGACGGTGTTGTCCTGCGATGCCTGCGAGAGCGATGCCATCGGAGTGAAATGATAGCCAGGCATTTCCAGCTCGCAATGAATCTCGTCGCTGATGACGATCACGCCGTTGCGGCGGCAGATGTCGGCCACCCGCTCCAGATCCTCCCTCGGCCAGACGCGGCCGCACGGGTTGTGAGGGTTGCAGAAGAGCAGCACCTTGGCCATAGGGTCGGCGGCGCGCCTCTCAAGATCCTCGAAATCAATGTACCAGGTGGCCTGATCGCCTTCGGTGTCGTAGATGAGCTTATTGATGGACAGTTCGCAGAGAGTGTTCTTCGCAGTGGAGAAGAAACAGTTGTAGGCGGGACTCTGGATGATCATCTTCGGCAGTTCCCCGTGGGGCCCGCGGCCATGATCAGGCTTCTCGACAACCTCGCCTCCGACGATCTCGTACTGTGTCAAGGCCTTGACCACCACAGACATGGCAGGTACCACGCCAGGGATGTAGCTGTACCATTCCTTCTCCGTGTGCCAGCCCCTGCGACGCTCCCACCAGTCGATGGCAGCCTCATAGTAGGAATCCGGCACATGCGTGTAGCCGAAAATCCCCTGATCGACCCTGTTCCTAAGCGCCTCCACAATCTCCGGCGCAACCTTGAAGTCCATGTCAGCCACCCACATAGGGATGACATCCTCATCAATCGGACCGACCGGACTCTCAGCATCCCACTTCACGCAGTTGGTTCCGCGCCTGTGGGTCAGTTCATCAAAATTATATTTTCCCATAATAAATGAATATTTTCCCTCAATCACAAGCCTTGCCATCTTCTTCTTTCCGCCATAACAAAAGGCGGGGAATGATTCCAGGAACGCGGCGCAAGGCAATTTCTGCCTATTCCCGGACAATTAATACTCGAAGATAGCAAAAAACAATTATATTTGCGAGCCATGAAGATTTATGAATATATTCTGTCGGCCACGATCCTTCTCGTCAGCATCTGCGGATGTGCGAGGAAAAGCGCCGTGGCAACGGCTGCGGACGAGTGCGAGCCGCTGTTTCTGGCAGTTCGGCCGCTACCCGAGGGAGGATATTCACTAATCTCACTCTCCCCTTTTGACAGTTCCCGCGACACGCTGATCATCAGCCGCCCGCTGAGCAGACTGATCGTGATGAGCACCTCGCACATCGGCTTCCTCCGCGCCATCGGCGGCGAAGACGCCATTGTCGGAGTCTCGGGCGCTGAATATGTTTTCGACTCCACCGTGAGGGCAAGAATCGGCGAGGGCAGAATCCTTGACATCGGCTACGACGCAAGACCCGACTATGAGAGGATCATGGCCCTGAAGCCGGAACTAGTCCTTACATATTCAGTGTCACCCGTCAAATCACAGTTCCTCACCAAGCTGGAGTCCCTGGGAATCAGCACTTTCACCGTCAACGAGCATCTGGAAAGCCACCCCCTCGCCCGCGCCTCCTATGTCCGCCTTTTCGGAGCGCTGACAGGAAACATGTCCGCGGCTGACTCGGTTCTGGCCGTGGTCTCGAAGAATTACCAAGCCCTGAGGGACTCCGTCAGAGCCATGATGACCGTTCCGGGCGAGGGTCCACAAAGCGCTGATGCCGAGCAAAGAATATGTGCGAGAAAGATTCTGGTCAACATCCCCTACAAGGATCAGTGGTTCATTCCCGGCCAGGAGAATTACCTCTCTCACCTGGTGCGAGACGCCGGTGGAGAGATTCTCGGCTCAGAGCCAGGCACTTCCATCTCCGGACAAATCTCCGTCGAGCGGGCATATTCATTATCCAAGGAAGCCTCCCTTTGGCTGAACGTCGGATGGTGCCGCACACTAGACCAACTCCTGTCCGTCAACCCCCTCTTCGGTGACTTTCTAATGAATATTCAGAAAAACGCCGCCGCGAATGGTTTCGGCTCCGCAGGTAGTTCCGATTCAGTGGGTAGTGCCGCTTCAGTGAATGGATTTGTCTCCGCAGGAGGTTCCGCGTCCGGAGAAGGTTCTGCTTCCGTGGGAGGTTCCGATTCAGTGGGTAGTTCCGTTTCAGTGGATGGATTTGTCTCCGCAGGAGGTTCCGCGTCCGTGGGAGGTTCCACTTCCGGAGAAGGTTCTGCTTCCGTGGGAGGTTCCGCTTCAGCAGGTAGTTCCGATTCAGTGGATGGATTTGTCTCCGCAGGAGGTTCCGCGTCCGTGGGAGGATCCGCGTCCGGAGATGAATCCTCCCATACAGATGGTCAAGCCTCGCCCCAAGTGGTCTGGAACGACAATTCCCGCCAAAACGCCAAAGGCGGCAACGACTTCTGGGAAAGCGGCGTGGTCCGCCCCGACCTAATCCTCCGCGACCTGATCCGAATCCTAAGCGGCAGCACCCCTGCTACCCAACTTACTTATTATCAACCCGTTGAATAAGACACCTTTCCCGCATCAAGCCACCCTCTCCTTCATCCATTCCTCTCCTTCATCCATTCCCCTTCTTCATCCATCACCCTTCTTCATCCATCACCCTTCTTCATCCATTCCCCTTCTTCATCCATCCCCCTTCTTCATTATCTGTTGATTCGAGTGCAAAAATAGTTTTTTCCTTTTGAAAGTGATAGTAGCTTTTCTATGATGGTTGTAGCTTTTCCACAAAAAAGTAGTAGCTTTCCTAGGAAAACTACTACTTTTTAAATGCATATTTAATGCGAAATTACAAAAATACGCATTTAGATGGAGGCAAACTGTTTGCGCCATTGGCTAGGCAGGGCAACCGCATCAAATTCTAGCGCCCCTAAGCAGTTCCAGAAGATAGTCCTG
>SAMEA104315421__coassemble_472_pt1 | contig 117871 bp, 76 predicted proteins | sample SAMEA104315421__metabat2_low_PE_038 | metagenome-assembled genome bin SAMEA104315421 (sample SAMEA104315421) | gut metagenome | biome: Monkey gut; feature: monkey-associated habitat; material: faeces | place: China | collected 2013 | reverse complement strand
TAGACCGAAAAGATTCCTTAAGATGATGCAGGTTATTTTTTGAATGTTACTTAACTGACTAACGTTCTGCATTTGCAAAACACTACTATTCTCCACCGCTATGAGGTTGAGGCAAGTCCCTCCCCCGAGGGGAGGGATTTAGGGTAGGGGTAACGTGAATAGATAAGGGTGGGCAATCACCTTCGAACGTGAGATAATATTTTTTACAGCAGGTAATTGCCTACTTGCGAAAGATGAGTTTACTGAATATTATGGGACTTTTAGACGGAAAGGTAGCCCTCATAACGGGCGCCGCAAGAGGAATCGGCAAGGCCATCGCAATGAAATTCGCCTCTGAAGGAGCGGATGTGGCTTTCACCGACCTCGTCATCAATGAGGTTGGAGAACAGACAGTGAAGGACATCGAGGCCTTCGGCCACAAGGTAAAGGCCTACGCCTCCAACGCCGCGAACTTCGAGGAGACTCACAATGTGGTGAACCAGATTCTGGCCGACTTCGGCAGGATTGACATCCTTGTGAACAACGCCGGCATCACCAAGGACGGGCTCATGCTCAGAATGAGCGAGGCCCAGTGGGACGCCGTGCTGAATGTAAACCTCAAGTCAGCGTTCAATTTCATCCACGCCCTGACCCCGATCATGGCCCGTCAGAGAGGCGGAAGCATCATCAACATGTCTTCTGTCGTGGGAGTCTCCGGCAACGCCGGCCAGTGCAACTACTCGGCTTCCAAGGCAGGTCTAATCGGCCTGGCCAAGTCAATCGCCAAAGAGATGGGTCCGCGCGGCATCAGAGCCAACTGCATCGCCCCTGGATTCATCATCTCGGACATGACCAACGCCCTCTCAGAGGAAGTGCGTGACGCCTGGGTGAAGCAGATTCCGCTCCGCCGCGGAGGCACCCCGGAGGATGTCGCCAACGTGGCCGTCTTCCTCGCCAGCGACCTCTCCAGCTATGTCTCCGGCCAGGTCATCCACTGCTGCGGCGCGATGAACTGCTAACGGAGTTTCTCCTCAGTCTTGGCCTGAAATTTGGCGACATCAATCACAAAGCGCTCATGGGTACCCTCACCTATGAGCCCTTTTTCGTCATAAGCAGCGACCTTGAAGACAATTCTGCGGCGGTCTATCTCCACAACCTCGCTTTCGCACCACACTTTCAGTCCTACAGGTGTCGATGAGACATGCGACACGTCCACTTTGGTTCCGACAGTCTCCTGCCCCTCCTCAAGGTAAGGTTTTACACTGAGTCTGCTGGTACGCTCCATGAGAGCGATCATCATAGGGGTGGCGAAAACCCTCACAGTCCCGCTGCCGATGTGGCTGGCGGTCAGTTCCTCCGTCACGATCTCATCCTGACGGCCTTTGATTCCGAGTTCTATCATATCTCCGTTGTATTTCTTCTGACAAATTTACGAATAGCCGGGCGCTTCGACAAGCTCAGCGACCAGACTGTTCAAGGGCGGGCGCTTCGGCAGGCCCGGCGGCCGGGTTAAGCATGGGGAAGCAAGGATTGTCATGCCCTTATGACCTTGACTCCGAGTTCCTCTATCAGGCCTTTTGTCTCATCCGGCAAGGCGGAATCCGTGATCAGGATGTCAACATCCGACAGTTTCGAAATGTGGGCGAAACCGCGCTTCCCGAGTTTGCTGGAATCGCAAAGGACAATTTTCCTCTCCGCCGACTGCATCATCTGCTGGGTCAGTTCCGCCTCCTCCCTTGTCGCACAGGTGATTCCATGAATGACATCAAGGCCGTCAATCCCAAAGAACAATTTGGAACAGAATATGTTCCGCACTGATTGAATTGCATCGTTGCCATAGACGGACAAAGTGTTACTGTACAACATGCCTCCAACCTGCATCACTGAAATACGGTCGTTTTCACCAAGAATTGTCGAGATGTTGACCGCCGTCGTCACGACATTGAGCCGCCCCTTCGGCTTCAGGTTCTCGGCGAAAACCGCGATTGTGGAGCCGGAAGCCATGAGAATGGAATCATTCTCCTCAATGAGTTCAGCGGCAGCCCTTGCGATCTGAAGCTTGGCATCGTAGTTTATCAACTTTTTCTTTCCAAGGCTGATGTCCTTTATCGGAGCGGAAGACGGCATCGCGCTTCCATACGACCGGTGCAGCAAACCTTTTGATTCAAGGTAATTCAAATCTTTTCTAATCGTGGTCTGGGTCACACCGAATCTCTCGGCCAAGACCGAAACCTTGACAAGACCTTGATCGAATATCGAGTCGAGAATTAATTGTCTTCTTTCACGAATTCCTCCCATTATTCCAGAAACAATTTTATCGTTTGTTTATCAAGCGTTAAGTAACATTCAAAAAATAACTTGGTAATCTTTGATTGTCTTTTCGGTCTATATGTCTTTCCTCATCAGTCATGTGCCACCGGCACACTCCTTCTTCCAAAAGACATCTATCCTCGAAAATACCGCCAAATCTTTACCAACTTATATTTTAACGCTTACTTAATTCATGACTGCAATATACGTATTTTATTCGATTAATACAATTCACAGCCTTGTGTTAGTTTCGTTTCAAGTTTCGAACGAAATATTTTTAGTAAAAATCACAACATTTTTCGCAAATTTATTTTCTAAAACAAAATATTTACATACATTTGCACAAAACAGGAAAACACAATTTAACGGGTAAACCACAAATTATTTGCTATATGAGAGTAATTTTCAAGCATTTTCTCACCACAGTCCTGATTCTCGCGGCGACAGTTTCCTTATCGAAACCTTTGGCGTCAGCCGCAGTGTCGGATCAAGACGGTAAGACCGTAACCGTCAAAGGAACGGTGAAAGGAACTGATGGAGAGCCACAGATCGGCGCCATGGTCTATGTGAAAGGCATAGCGACCACAACCGCGTCGAGCGCGATGACTGACGCGAATGGAGAATATTCACTTTCCGCACCTTCTGGCGCTGTGCTCGTGGCCAGTCTTCTCGGTTTCAAGGAACAGGAGCAGTCCATAGGCGGAAGAAACGTGGTGAACTTCATTCTGGAGCAGGAAAACACTATCCTTGATGATGCCGTGGTCATCGGCTATGGAACGCAAAGCAAACTGACTCTTACAGGATCCGTGGCCCAGACCTCTGGCCGCGAACTTGTGAAAAACTCCTCGGTCAACATCTCGCAAGGTCTGGCCGGCCGCCTCTCCGGTGTGATTGTCAGCAACCGCACCGGAGAACCTGGAAAGGATGACGCGACCATGTTCATCCGAGGCCGAAGCACTCTTGGAGACAATAGTCCGCTCATCGTGATTGACGGCGTTCCAAGGACGAATGAGGAATTCAGCAGGCTGTCCGGTGACGAGATCGAAAGCGTCAATGTGTTGAAGGATGCGTCAGGAGCCATTTATGGGGCGCGGTCGGCCAACGGTGTCATACTCGTGACAACAAAGAGAGGCAAGTACAACGAAGGGGCCAGTGTCACATTCAACTACGATCTTGGCCTCCAGCAGCCGACACGTCTGGTCCAGATGGCGGACGCCATCCAGTACACAAAGGCATACAACGCCGAACTGGCCATAACAGGAGCGGCTCCGATGTATAACGAGACACAGATCCAACATTACATAGACGGTGACGACCTGATAAACTACCCTAACACGAACTGGTTCGACGAGATCATCAAGCCGGTCTCCGTGCAGCATAAGTATGGCGCGAGCATAAGCGGAGGAGCGGAGAAAGTAGCCTACTTTCTGGAATTCAACGGTCAGTATCAGGATGGAATCTACCGGAAGAGCGCCACAAAGTACGATCAGTACAATGTCCGTTCAAACATCGATGTCCAAGTAACCAAATCCCTGAAACTCGGACTCAATCTCAACGTGCGCCAACAGCACAAGAACTACTCGGCGTTTCCGTCCGACAGCTATGGCATCTTCTACATCACAACGAGGCTGAAACCTACCGGGGCGGCATATTTCCCAAACGGCTACCTGCGGGGAGGCACCAACCCTGCTGTTCTGGTTCAAGACCTTACCGGTTACGACAGGACCACGATCAACACCATAAACACGACTTTAACGGCGAATTGGGACCTCGGCTCCATCACAAAGGGACTGTCCGTGAGTGGGACGATGGCCTACGATGTGATCGGGAACTTCCAGAAGAACTGGCAGAAGAATTGGCAATACTACACCTATGACGAGGTGACGGAACTCTACGAGGAAAGGACCAATTCTTATTGGAGCACCCCTGTGCTTCATGAGTATCAAAGGAACAGCAACACCTTGACCGTCAATGCCAACATCAACTACGACAGGGACTTCAACGGACACCATGTCAGTGCTTTGGCCGGATTCGAGCAGGCATCCTACCGTCTGGACTACATGGGCGCGGGAATAAACAAGTATGACTCCGACATCCTTGACGAGTTCTTCGCCGGGTCGGCGGACAAGAATTGGTACAGCATCAAAGGCTATGCGAGAGAGACGGCCAGAAGAAGCTGGTTCGGGAGACTCGGCTACGACTGGAAGAGTCGCTACCTCCTTCAGGTCATCGGACGTTTCGACGGTTCGGAGAACTTCCCTGAGAACAAACGCTGGGGTTTCTTCCCCGGAGTCTCCGCCGGATGGAGAATCTCCGAGGAACCGTTCGTCAAGAAGAACGCGCCTTGGCTGACAAACCTGAAGATACGAGCCTCCTACGGAGAGCAGGGCAACGATCAGATCGATTCGTTCCAGTACATGACAACCTACGGCTACACGTCCGCCTCCTCATACAAACTAAGATTCGATGACAAGGATGTCAACTTCATAATCCCAGGGAAGGTTCCGAACAAGAATGTCACATGGGAAGTGGCCAAGACATGGAACATCGGTCTTGACGGAAGCATAAAGAATGGATTGATAGGATGGGAGCTTGAGTTCTTCAAGACCGAACGTTCGAACATCCTCTGCACCAGAAACGCCTCGATACCTTACTACACAGGTCTTCCGGACAGTCTTCCGGACGAGAACATCGGCATCGTGGACAACAAGGGATTCGAACTTCAGCTGCACCATGAGGGAAAATCGAAGAACGGAGACCTGATCTACCATGCGAGCGGAAACTTCATGTTTGTCCGCAACCGCATAAAATTCATGGACGAGACACCTTGGGGCGAAGGTCATGAATACATGAACCTTACAGGACATCCGATGGGGGCCCAACTTTACTATCAGGTGAAAGGAATCAACCGTACCCAGGAAGACCTTGAGAACAATCCGCAGATGGCCGGAGCCACCCTCGGAGACTTCATGTTCGAGGATCTGGACGGAGACGGGAAGATCACTTCCTATGACAGAAAGAGGTGCGACCTGACTCCTGTGCCCGAGATCGTGTTCGGAGCGAACTTCGACGCCACATGGAGGAACCTCGATTTCTCCCTGCTGCTTCAGGGACAGGCGAGGGCCAGATTCTACTATTCCCCACTCACGGATCCGGTCTCCGGAAACATCGAGAAAGAGGCGGCTCTGAACGCATGGACTCTGGACAACCCGACCGCAAGCCGTCCGAGAATCGGTTCCACGGTCAGCAACGGAGGTGTGAACAGAGTGTCATTCTACTACCGCAACGCAGCCTTCCTTCGACTGAAGAATGTCGAAATCGGTTACACCATTCCAGACAACATCCTGTTCAACAAAATGAAAATAAAGAGTCTGCGCTTCTACATCGCAGGTTACAACCTTCTTACCTTCTCCGGTCTTAAAAATGTGGATCCCGAGACCAGCGATGAATCCTACCAGACCTATCCGCAGATGCGGATCTTCAACACAGGCGTGAAACTTACTTTCTAAATGAAGAGACATGAATACCATGAAAAAGATAACCGTAATACTCGCCGCAGTGATCCTTCTGGTCTCCTGCAACAATGATTTCCTGAACAAGACTCCGCTTGACAAGCTTTCGGAGGACGCTGTGTTCAACAGCACAGCCTTGGCGGAGAGTTACATCAACGCTCTCTACACAGTCCTCCCCGACCCATTCCAGGAAGGAAACATCGGATGCATCACCGACGAGGGTTACTTCCGGTACGGAGGTTCAAGCACAAGATACATCGCGTCCGGCAACATGACCCCGGACAACGTCATGTACAACTACGAAGGCGGTCAGGCACACAGCACAAGAACCACATTCCTGAACATCTGGAACCGCACGTATGAACGCATCTACAGAATGAACTATTTCCTGAATTATGTGGATGAAAAGGGTACGAATATTCCAGAAGACGATGTGAACAGGCTTAAAGGCGAGGTATATTTCCTCCGTGCTTGGGCGTACTACAACCTTATTCAGAGATATGCCGGAGTGCCGATCATCACAAAGGCCTACGACCTGACCGACACTTATGATGCGAAAAGGGACAACTTCGATGATTGCGTCAACTTCGTTCTGGAGGATCTTGACAAGGCGGAAGAGCTTCTTCCGGCAAAGGAAAAGGCCACGAAAGGCAGGGCGAACAAAGACATCGTTCTGGCACTCAGAAGCCGTCTCACGCTGGTAGCTGCATCTCCGCTGTTCAACGACCCGGCCCGTCCGGAAGGTGGAATATTCAGAGGTCAGTACAGCGCCGACAAATGGAAAAGGGCTCTGGATGCCACGAAACGGATAATCGACCGCGCCGATGTGGACGGATCCTACAGATTGGACGACACCTACGACGGAGTGTGGAAGAACACTGACTCACCGGAGCTCATCTGGGCCAAGTATTTCATTTCAAGCGCCGATGCCAGCGACAACACGATGAAGAAAGCGCAACTGCTCTATTCTGTGGTTTATTTCAATGGGTGGACAGCGTTCCAGCCAACCCAGGCCATGACCCTCGACTATGAGATGGCCAACGGGAAGAAGATCTTCGAGGACGGTTCAGGCTACGATGTCAACCATCCGTTCAAAGGACGTGACCCTCGTTTCTACAAAAGTGTGGCGTCACCGTTCTGCAATTACCCTAACACGGACAACTCCGGCTACCATGACAATGTCCTGGATCTTTCGCTTTACTATGACAATGTCAAGAAATCCGATTTCGACGAAGGTAAGAAAGAGCCTTCCTACAGCGTGAAAGCCAAACATCTTCTGGACGCGACCAGCACAATGGGACTGGAGATGATGAAATGGTACATCCCGACCTCACCGATCACAGAGGCCGAGACCGGCTCCGTGCTTTACCCTTGGTTCAGGCTGGCGGAGATGTACCTGAACTATGCTGAATGTGCCTACATGACCGGGAATGAGGCTCTTTGCCGCCAGTACATCAACAAGGTGCGATCTCGTTCCGACGTCCGGATGCCGGAAATCAAGGAATCCGGAGAGGCTCTTTGGGACCGTCTGGTAAACGAGCGTAGGGTGGAGCTGGCTTTCGAGGCCATCCGCTATTTCGATGTGAGAAGATGGAAGACGGCGCAGTTCTACGAGAACGTTCCGTTCGCGGGAATGAGAACAATGGTTCTTCGCAATGGATCCCGGAACGACACCATCTACCGTGTGGCACATCCTTACGATGAAAGCCTTACTCACACTTGCTACTATTGGCCGAACTCGGACGAAAGGAAGGACTACGTGAAAGCCAACACAAGGGACATTTTCGAGGAGGCCAGCCAGGATTCAGACGGCGCGGTCCAGGTAAACGGCTCCTGCATCAAGTACCGTTGGCTCGGAAAGGACTACTGGGTTGATTACGGAGACTGCCGTCTCACTGTCAGTCCTACCCAGAAGCATTTCAGGAAAGTGAACGGAGAATGGCCTAACTATCTTATGCCTATTCCTGCGAACGAAATGACAAAGGCCAATGGCACATTAGTACAGAATCCTGGTTATTAATGTATAGCCAATGCGAGTTCGATGAAATTGAATATTAGAAAAATAACGGAAGTTGAAGTAATATGAGGATAAAGGCACTTGCAGCGATAGCGTCCTCCCTGCTGGCTGTCGCCTGCGGCGGGAACCGCCTGAAGATGAACTATGGTTCGGCAGACATCTCCACGACTCCCCGGGAGCATGTGGTCCTTGCCGGATTCGCCGCAAGGCATGGCCTGTCAGATGGCATACACCAGAGACTTCGTACCCACTGCCTTGTCTTCAAGGACGGTTCCGGTAGGAAGGTATGCGTCATTTCCAATGACCTGATGGAGATTTCTCCAGCGATCACCGACACACTCCGGACATTGGTCTCTGAGCGGTCCGGACTGGACAGAGAACGCATCCTGATCCATAACATCCACACTCATTCCGCACCAAGATCAGGAGGTTCAAGCACTTGGACAGGAGGTACGAACAGAGCGTGGAAGTTCAGAATGATTGATTCTTTGGTGACCAACGCCGTGAGGACAATCACGTCGGACAGGGATTTCACCAGATTCGAGCTTGAGACAGGACGCGCCAGAACAGGAATCAACGGCAACAGATGCGAGAAAGGAGGACCGGTCGATCATGATGTCTATGTGGCAAGGTTCATCAGAGAAGGGAAGCCTATGGTCTCGGTCGTCAATCTGGCGTGCCACCCTGTGTGCATGGGACCCGGCAGCCATGCGTTGTCTTCGGACTATCCGGGAATATGCGGGGAAATACTTTCCAGGCTTTGGGGCGGGGAGGTGTTCCAGCTGACAGGAGCGGCGGGCAACATGGACCCGGAAAGAGGGCCTCAGGACGCCGCCTATGCGGAAGAATGCGGGCAAGCGTTGGCTGATTCCCTTGCCGGAATGTCATTCACGAAGGTAAAGGGAAAAGGGTTGATGCGGTTTGTGAATGAGGCCGTGGACCTTCCATACCAGAAGGATTCGATCACAGCGGAACTGGTCAGACACCACGCTGATTCGCTCGTCAGGACCTCCTCCAAGGTCTCGGCATCTTTCGGAGAGGATGTCAGAAACTGGGAACGCGAGATTCTGGAAAGGTTCAGGAACGGTCCGGTTCCAAACCGGCTACGTTACCACCTGCATGTCTTGGATCTGGACGGCGTGATGTTCTTATTCAGCGACGGAGAGCCTTTCTGCGAGTACCAAATGGACATCCGCAAGGATTTCCCTGACAGGACGATCTTCTTCGCCGGCTACACAAACGGGCAGAATTCCTATCTTCCGTCCGAAAGAGCCTACAAGGTGCGCAAGGGTTATGAATATGAGACCGAGCAGATGCACATCTACATCAAGGCCCCGTACCCTCTCTCCTGTTCCGCTCCGGCTGTCTATCTGGCAGGAGTCAGAAAGATCATAGATGATGCGATCTGTTCAGAGACTGAGGCTCCCGTTAAGGATGCGGCCGGCTACGGAGTGATTCCCGCTCCTGAAACCTTGATTCCGAAACCGGGAGAGTTCACCATAAGCGGAAAGACATCAATCCAAGTCGAAAGCGATGACAGCGGATTCGCCGAGGCCGCGGGGATATTCATCGACAGAATCAGGAGTGCCGCCGGGATTGACTTGTACAAAGGAAGCGGCAAAGGTGGACGGATTGTCCTTCGCAAGGTAGAAGGACTTGCAAATGAAGAGTATAAGGTAATAATATCATCAAAAGAGGTTCTTCTGGAGGCGACCACTTCCACGGGTGCGTTCTATGCCTTGCAGACAGTCCTTCAACTGCTTCCTCCGGAAATATATTCACAGAATAAAGTCTTCGGCGTCAGATGGAGCGCGCCATGCTGCGAGATCAGCGACAGACCGGCGTTCGCCTACAGAGGCATGATGCTGGACTGCGGAAGGTACTATTATCCTAAGGAATTCGTGAAGAAGTTCATAGACCTGATGTCGATGCGGAAACTGAACATGTTCCATTGGCATCTGACGGAGGATCAGGGTTGGAGAATTGAGATAAAAAAGTACCCTCGGCTCACCGAAGTGGGATCGAAAAGGCCTTTCACGGCGGACTATGACGGCAAGAACCCTGACGGGAAGCCACAAGGCGGATTCTACACTCAGGAGGACATCAAGGAGATTGTTGAATATGCAAGGCTCAGACATGTGACCGTCATTCCAGAGATAGAGATTCCGGGGCATTCCACAGCTGCTCTGGCGGCATACCCGCAATTGTCATGCGACACGACAAAGACTTATGAAGTGTCCACCTGCTGGGGTGTCAAAGACGATGTATATTGTCCGAGTGAGTTCACGTTCAAATTCCTTGAGGATGTATTCACGGAGATGCTGCCGTTGTTCCCTTCAAGGTACTGGCACATCGGAGGAGACGAATGTCCGCAGAAAGCCTGGAAAGAGAGTTCCGTCTGTCATGACTTGATGAAAGAGAAAGGCATGAAGAGTTACGACGAGATACAGTCTTATTTCGTGAACCGTGTCAGCACATTCCTGAGGAATCATGGAAAGACTGTGATAGGCTGGGACGAGATTCTGGACGGAAGCGCCGTGGACGGGATGATCGCCCAATCGTACAGGGGCCATGCCCCGGCGGCGAAAGGAATCAGGAGAGGACACCAAGTGATCCTCTCACCTGACCGCTGGTGCTATTACAATTACTACCAAGAAGATCCAGAGACGGAACCAAAAGCGCAGCCACTGCTTCTTACTCTTAAGAAAGCCTACAGTTATTTCCCTGTGGTGGATTCCCTTCCGGAACTCAGCGCAAAGTACATCATCGGGGTCGAGGGCTGTGTCTGGGGTGAATATATTCCGGACAGCAGGACGGCAGAGTACTGGGCTTTTCCGAGGACATCCGCGCTGTCGGAGGTGGGATGGACCAAGCGGCAGAACAAGGACTGGCAGTCCTTCAGGGTCAGGATGGAGAAAGAGTTGAAACGCCTTGGGATGTCAGGGGTGAACTGTTCCGAAGCCTTCTGGAATGTGATCTTCGACTACGACAGTGTGAATCTGCCACGGCCGGAGCGGGCGGATCTGATGCTGGACTACCCAGGAGCCGCCATCCGCTACACCACGGACGGTAGCGAGCCGGACATGGACTCAAGAATATTCCTGAGCGCATTCACTCCTGAAAAAGGTACCACGGTGAGGACGCAAGGATTCACCCATGACGGAAAGAAGGTGGGAAAAGAAGTTGAAAAGAAGTTTTGACTATGAATAGATTGATTCTATCGCTGGTCGCGGCGCTCGCTGTCGCATGCACGGACGAAAAACCGGAGAATGATTCCATAAGCGTCATTCCTTGGCCATCGCATGTCCAAGCTGAAGAAGGACATTTCTCCCTCTGGAAAGGCACAGTGGTCCATCTGGAGGAGGACTCCGAGATTCAGCGCACCGTAGGTTTCCTCAACGAAAGACTGTCCAAAGTCTCCGGATACACCCTGAAGACCAAGCCGATGGACCTGACCGAGACAGAAGGAATCTTTTTCCTGAACACCGGACTCAAGACGGAGGCATACTCTCTCCGGATCGAAAGCGGCAGGATTGTCATCGAATATGGCGACGGAGCCGGAGCGTTCTACGGACTTCAGACCCTGTTCCAGTTATTTCCTCAGGAGATATTCTCCAGTGAAAAAAGCGGAAGGAAGCGTTGGGATATTCCTTGCTGCGTGATAGAGGACTCACCGAGGTTCAGTTATCGTGGAATGCATCTGGACTGCTGCCTGCATTACTTCGACATCGACTTCCTGAAAAGGTACATCGACTTGATGGCGCTGCACAAGGTGAACAGGTTCCATTGGCACCTTACCGAGGATCAAGGTTGGCGTCTGGAGATAAAGAAATACCCGTTGCTGACAGAGAAAGGACAGTGGAGGAAAGAGACCGTCATAGGCTCTTTGGCTTCTGGAATCTACGACGGAAAGCCCTACGGAGGGTATTACACACAGGAACAGGTCCGTGATCTTGTGGAATATGCCGCGCAAAGGTATGTCACCATCATCCCGGAGATAGAGATGCCAGGACACGCTCTCGCGGCAATAGCATGCTATCCATCACTCAGTTGCGGGCTGGACAGCACATACGAGACGGCCACACGGTGGGGAGTGTTCCGTCAGGTATATTGCCCCAAAGAAGAGACTTTTGAGTTTCTTCAGGACGTGTTGGATGAGGTCATGGATTTGTTCCCGTCAAAGCTGATACACATCGGAGGGGATGAATGTCCCAAGGCAAGCTGGAAAGAATGTCCGCATTGCCAGGCTCTGATAAAGCGCCTTGGACTCAAGGACGAGTTTGAGTTGCAGAGCTGGTTCATCCAAAGGATCGGGAAATATGTGAACTCAAAGGGACGGGAGATCATCGGATGGGACGAGATTCTTCAAGGCGGACTTGCTCCCGGAGCGAAAGTGATGTCATGGCTGGGAGAGGAAGGTGGAATCAAGGCCGCCAGAATGCACCATGAGGCGGTGATGGCGCCACATCCGAAATACTATCTGGACTATTGGCAGGGAGACCCGGACAGCGAGCATCTTGCCATGGGCGGACCGACAATGCTGAGAACAGTGTATGACTACGATCCGGTTCCGGAAGTCCTCACCAATGACGAGGGCAGGTACGTAACAGGAGTGGAGGGCTGCGTCTGGACTGAATATATGCCGACTCCAGAAAGGGTGGAATACATGGCGTGGCCAAGGATGTGCGCGATCGCGGAAAGCGGCTGGAGCGAGGCTGACAAAGACTGGGACTTCTTCACCAGACGGCTCGAACGTCATTTCAGGGTACTCGACTTGCTGGGAGTCAAGGCTTGCCGGAACTTTTTCTGTCCATACATAGAATTTCATCCGGACACCGCACACGACAAAGTGGTCACAATCAGCGCCGACCTTCCTGACTCCGAGATCCGGTACACGCTTGACGGAAGCGAGCCGGGGCCACAGTCGCCGCTGTACTCCGTACCATTTGTGATCAACAGATCCCAGACAGTAAAAGCCGTCCTTGTCAGGGACGGGAGAATCATGGGGGAATCAAAGACCAAGAAATATTAATAAAATTTGATGATCATGACATTAAGACTTACCGAGCAGCCGTCGCTGCATGACAATCTTGAGAAAAAAAGCGTGGCCGAGCTGCTGCGTGAAATCAATGAGGAGGACAAGAAGGTTCCTCTTGCGATCGAAAAGGTGCTTCCTGACCTTGAGAGACTGGTAAGCGCGATAGAGCGCCAGATCAGGAACGGAGGCCGGATGTTCTACTGCGGAGCCGGCACCGGAGGCAAGCTGGCCGTCCTGGACATGCTGGAGATTCCGAACACCTACGGAGTGTCTCCGGAAATGATACAATGTGTTCTTGCCGGAGGTGTGGAGAATCTGGTGCTTGATCTTGAAGAGAAGGAAGACGATGTGGAGGAAGGTTGGAAGACCCTCCTTGAAAAGAACATCTCTCCGGCGGACATTGTCGTGGGAATCTCGGCCAGCGGGAACACACCGTATGTGTTGGCGACACTGAAAGCATGTCACGAGCATGGAATCCCGACAGGCTCGTTCGTGAACAATCCAGGTTCCCCCATCTCAAAATACGCTGACTATCCGGTGGAGGTGCTCACTGGCCCGGAATTCATCACCGGGAGCACCAGAATGAAGTCCGGAACCTCTCAGAAACTTATCTGTGACATGATCAGTACGACCGTGATGTGTCGGCTCGGACGTGTCGAGGGCAACAGGATGATTCACGCGCATCTGATCAACAACAAGGTTGTGGACAGGCTAACCCGCACGATGGTCGAGCGTAATCCATCATTGGAATATGACACCTGCGAGACCGCGATCAGAAAATACGGAGGGCTTACGGAAGCGGAAGCCGGGCTACTCAAGGCAGGAATCCTGAAGAAAGAACCAACGGAAGTCAATTAACATATGGAATACAGCATAATGATTTCATTCTTAATCACAGCTCTGTTTGTCAGCGGAGGATGCGACAAGTCCGAAAATGGGAAGGACGATGTCAACGCTTTCAAAGGAGTGGTGATCAACGAGATAGCCGCCCATGACCAGACAACAGATGCTGAATCATGGGTGGAGATCCTCAACACAGGAGCGGAAAGTGTCGATGTCTCAGGGTTGGGGTTGTTCCTGACCGATCAGTACTTTTCCTGCAAATGCCTCTACACCGCCCCGGCAGGCACAGTGCTGGAGTCTGGAGAGAGACTTGTGCTGTCAACGGAAAACGGGACACTGGTCACAGGGATCGCCTCGGATTCGGAGTTCGAGTTGAAACTCGCCAGAAAAGCATCAGGGAAAGCGGTTGATGGTTTCGTAAGGAGCGAAGCGTTCGGGAGTCCAAAGGTCCAGACCGACAGAGGAAGCTACCAGAGAATCCCGGACGGAGGAACGCGGTGGAGGAATCTTACATATTCAAGCAAAGCCACGGAGAATGTCATTTTCGATCTGGAACAGACACGTCATTTCGCTTTTTGGGCATGGAAGGCGCATCTGCCAAGCCTTATGGCCGATGACCATGCGATGATGAAGACTCTGAAAGCCAAAGGTTATGACCATATAATCCTGAACTACGCGGCTTTCCATCCGTCCTCAAGGAAGACCACAACAGAGTTCATCGAGGCCGCGGAACGGCTCGGAATCACAGTACACGCATGGATCCAATGCTTCCACAATTCCTCTGGATGGATCAACCCGATTGACGATGAGAACAATCGGTACAAGGATGAAATCTTCGAGGAAATCTCCGGAAACGCCAAAGAATATATTGAGGATTACGGAGTGAAAGGCATTCATCTGGACTACATACGGTTCGGCGGAACCGCCTACAAACACAATCCTTCAGCCGAGGTGAACGCTGTGGGAGCCGTGACCAGATGCTGCCGGGAACTGCGTGAGCTGTGCGACAGTTATGACGAGGGTCTTGTCACATCAGCGGCCCTGATGCCTGACGACAACGAATCGCACTACTACTATGGACAGGATCAGAATGAGATGGGAAAATACATTCACATCCTCATGCCGATGATCTACCGGTACTCCTACGGCTACAATGACGAGGCCTGCCGCAGAGCGGCAAAAAAATTCGCAGACAACACCGGCGGCGCCGAATGCTGGGCAGGATTGACCACCTATAAAGGAGATGACAGCAAGGTCTACCCAATGGACGAGGATGGGATCCTTAAGGACTGTGAAGTCTTCAGAGGCAGTGGAGCCAAAGGACTTGTACTCTTCCGCTACGGCCTTGGCAAATTCCCTGACCTTAATGAGTTTTTTAACAAATAACACTAATAATCAAAGCATTATGAAAAAGATTTGGATTTACATGATTTCCTTGGCCATCTTCGCGGGGCTGTTTTCAGCCTGCAAGAAGGACAGCAAGGACAATGATCCTGACGTGAAGCCGGTCGCGACTGTCTCACAACAGGATCTGACCGGCGCTTTCGCGTCATTGTATTCGGAATGGGAGAAAACCACGACCATCCCGTCCTCGCTCGATGTGGCAGGCAAAAGCCTGACCCAGCCTCAATACCAGCAGGCACTCTGCGCTTTGGTCGTGAACCTCACTTCCGGCAAGACCTCCGGAGACATCGACGTGCTTAACTACAAGCCAGCCGATCATCCTGAAAGGGACAGCTACGACGCGGAGACAATCGCAGTCACCGGTGAGGAAAGCGTCGCGACAGTCGCAACAAAGATGCTGCAGGCCATGAAAGAGAAAGGACAGGTTCCCAACCAGACCCTGTTCACCAGAAACGGCCAGGCCATCGCCTTCTCCACCAACCGTGCGACCGTGACTCTCGCAAGGACGGTGGCAGCCTACAAGAGCGACGGAAAGCTTCCGTCCTCCGTGTCCACTGAATATCTCTCCGCCTCTGCCACGCTCAGGGGATTCGCCGAGCAGCTTGTGTCATACCTTGACGTGTGGCAAAAGACCGTCGGAACGGTCAGCGCAGACGGCAGTCACTGCTCCGACAACAACAGCGCATGGGAGAACGTGCACTTCATCCCGATTCCTTACAGCGGAGGCTACTCTGACGGAAAGGATCAGTACGACCCTAAGTACCAGCCGTACCACACGATCACTGTGGCCGGCACTGAATATACAGCCGCGCAGTGTTTCGTGATCGCCGCCAAAGGGTTCCTTGATCTTGTAACCAAGGAAGGATCAGCCATGAAGCAGACAGAAAGGAACACTCCTGTCCACAATCTTGGAAACGGGAAAGGTCTCAGCGAAAAGATTCCGCTCGCGGACGAATGGGCGACATGGGGATCATATCCTTGGTACGAGAAATCCGATGAGCCTTGCGGGGTCATCAACTTCTCGGACAATGTGCCTTGTGACCTTGGCTTCATGGTCAGAACTCTTCCTTGGTTCCTGAAGAGAGCCCAGGACCTGGGTTGCATCGGCAACTTCCTGAACTACGACGAGGATCCTGACGGCTCGCTCGTCATGCCTCCTTACCGCGGAATCATCTCCCCGATGAGGACGTTCCTCATCATGTGCAGATTCTACAAGCATCTGCTGGACAACGGAATCACAGAGAATGTCTATGACGCAGTGAAGGACATCAAACTTGACTACGACTTCTACGGAATCGAAATGCCAGACATCGAACTCAATACCAAGGAGGTGACGGCAAAGGCCGAAGGAGAGACGGTTGAGGCTCAGTTTGTCGCCAAGAAAGCATGGACAGCCACTGCAGACGCTGACTGGATCACCGTAAGCCCGGCTTCCGGCGAGACCGCATCTCCGGCAAAGATCCAGATCACGGTCAAGGCCAACACCGGCGAGGCCCGGGAAGGTTCCGTCACCATCAAGGGAGGAAATGTCAAGGACGGTCTTGCCGTCAAGGTGAAACAGGCGGCCTATGTCCCTCCGACAGGAACTACAATCAAGGATTTCGCGGAACAATACGTGAAACTGATCGACATCTGGGAAAAGACCACCGGAACCATCAACATGATAACAGGAGAGACTCCGGCGGAGACAGGAAGTGAGTACGAAGAGTTCAACGTTCAGAACGCCCACTATATTCCTTCCACCACCAAGATAACGGTAGGTGGCAAGGACTACAACACCGCCGATGTCTTTGAGCTTGCGATGAGGTGTCACCTTCTGCTCAGGGGCTATGACGGAAACCAGACTGGTAAGAACGGTGCGGGAAACATCCCGCAGATCAGCGCCCAGGTAAAGATGTCCGAGACAGAATTGCCTCAGACACATGATTTCACGTGGGGAAGCAGCCCTTACAATGAGACAAAGAACAACTACGGACATCTTGTTATGGGTTCCGACGAGAACGGGAAGCACTGCCAGGTAAAGATTGACTGGCTTGACAATTTCGCTATGAGAAATGTCAATTTCGCATTCGGCAACGATAACGCGATCTCCAATCTCAGCGGTTATGTCGGCAGGCTTGACGGCTATTATGGATGTGCCTGCTCGATGAGGGCGCTGATCACCTACGCTTTCTTTTTCCAGTACATGCTTGACAACAAACTGGAAGACGCCAAAGGCATAAGCGCCGACCAGATTTTCAGAACAGAGCTGTTCGGAGACGAGAAATAGTTTATTCATCCGGGCATAGGAGCCTGACCGCTCCTATGCCTGCCAATCAAACACATAAACAATGAAAAAGACTCTTATTCAGGCGCTTTTCTGCCTTGTCACTCTTATGTGCGGTGCCTGCACAGGGCAAAGCAAGGATGACGGCGGAAAGGACACACCCAAGGAATTCATACCGACATCATGGAACGGGGAGTTCCTGAAAGCCATCTCAGACGCCTATGAAACCTTCTCCGAGACGGACGAGATGCCAGTTTCCGTCAATGTGGAAGGCATCACATACTCACAAGCCAAGTATTTCTCCGCCGCATGCGGCATCCTGGATTTGATAGAGGCTTATCCCGACACCTGGCAGGAGAGACCGGATGTGGAGATCCCGAAATATTCAGCGGGCGGTGTCATGCAGTGGAACACTTTCGAACAGGATGAGATCTCCCTCGACGCGGTGAAATGGATGATCGGGAGAATGCGGGAATATGCCTCCGGCAAGGGGATGTACCCGAACTATTGCAGTTTCGGCACAAGGACATGGAAAGACGACAGAAGCGGAGACTCCACGGTGGAACTCAACTACAAGTCTGACAAAGAGGAATATGTCGGGAATATTGTCTTTCGTCAGGCTCTGGTGGTCATGAGCAGGATCATGAACCACTACAAAAACAACCTGATGCTTCCAGAGAAGACATCCTCGTGGTGGTCGGGCTTTCTTGGAAGCACCTCTAACTGTCCTGTTGACGACCCGCTCGTCTTGTCCACCATGAAAGAGGCGATCTCCGGCAAGGTAACGGCCAGGGAAAAAGCCGAAGCCATATTCACTTATGCCAGAGATAATTGGACTTGGGAAGACTATTACAACACCAAAAAGGGGGCAGTCGGAACCATCAACGCCAAAGGAGGCAACTGTTGCGACATGGCTCACGCGATCATCGCAATGAGCCGCGCCGCAGGTCTGCCGGCAAGGTATATTCATGGTCAATGCTATTTCTCCAAATCTGTCATCGGACATGTCATTCCTGAGATTTTCGTGGACGGGGAATGGTTCATCTGTGATGCCACCAACAAGAACTCGGCTTTCGGACGCCCTGTCTGGAAAGGCATGCAGACATTCAATGGACTGTACAACGAACTGCCATTCTAATCACACGGATTAATCAGACAATGAATAATAGATACGCTCTGCCCTTGGCGATAATCGGGCTGATGTTCTTCATCGTGGGATTCGCCATCGGGATAAACAGTTACCTGGTTCCGCTGTTGCAGTCCACCCTGGAGGTGTCCTCGGGAGAATCCTACATGCTTATAGCCTCTACCTTCTGCGCCTTCATGTTCTTCAGTTATCCGGCCGCCAAGGTCATCGGAAAGATCGGCTACAAGAAGACAATGTCCCTGTCGTTCTTTCTGTTCGCCCTTGCCTTCATTCTTTTCTTACCCTCGGCCAAAACAGGCAGCCTTTGGTTGTTCCTCTTCGCTTCGTTCCTCAGCGGCATAGCGAACACTGTCCTTCAAGCGGCAATCAACCCTTATGTGACAATCCTCGGGCCAATGGAGAGCGGAGCGCGTAGAATGAGTTTAATGGGGATATGCAATTCGCTCGCTTGGGCCGCGGCACCGGTGTTTCTGGCGACAGTGATCGGCAAGAACCTGGATGAGGCGGTTTTGACGGATGTTACAAAACCATTCCAGATTATCATCGGAATATTCCTTGCACTTGGTGTTCTGGTCATCTTCGCGCCTCTGGAGGAGGTGAAGGCGGCCGGAGAGGACGAGGATGACGCGGCTGACTGTCCTTATGCTGCGGGAAAGACATCCGTCTGGCAGTTCCCGCATCTGATTCTTGGCGCAGTGGCGATGTTTTTCTACACCGGGGTCGAGACTCTGGCTCTTTCGTCGGTGGTCGATTACGCCAACTATCTTCACCTTCCGGATCCGCAGGTCTATGCCCTTTGGCCAAGCATCGGGATGGCCGTCGGCTATGTTCTTGGAATTTTGTTCATCCCTAAGTTCGTCTCCCAGGTCCAGGCGCTCAGAATCTGCTGCTGGGTCGCTGTCTCGGGATCGCTACTGATTGTCCTGACCCCTCCGAATGTCTCCATCTGGTGCGTGGCCTTCATTGCACTGGCATGCTCCCTGATGAACCCCGCCATCTGGCCACTCGCTATCACCGACCTTGGGCGTTTCACCAAAGTCGGATCGTCTCTTGTGGTGGCCTCATTCGGAGGAGGAGCTTTGATTCCTCTCATCTTCGGCTTCCTTAAAGACGGCATCGGCAATCAGGCCGCCTATTGGATTTGTCTGCCTTGTTATCTGTTTATATTCTACTATGCCTACATCGGCTACAAAATCAGAAAATAACTAAGGAACATGAAAAAAATAAGTTGCTTCAGATTAAGAAGCTGTTTTGAATTGTTTGAAATGTTCTTTGAGGTGAAAAATCTTCATTTTCTTCCCGCTTCTTCAGTCAGATAGCACCGCTATCTTCCTTGGAAGAAGCGGTCGAAACTGAAGTTTTTCACTCTCAAACCTTCAAACAAACAATTCAAAACAGCTTCTAAGAGAAGATTTTCGAGGATAGATTTTTTTTTGAAGAAGGAGTGTGCCGGTGGCACATGACTGATGAGAAAAGAAATCTAGACCGAAAAGATTCCTTAAGATGATGCAGGTTATTTTTTGAATGTTACTAAATCATAAGAAATATCATGATACTTATAGCGGATTCAGGATCCACAAAAACCGACTGGGCGTGCACAAGTGAGAACGGAGGGAATGTCATTCGTTTCAAGAGCCTTGGCTACAATCCGAATTACATCTCAGGAGAGGAAATCCGGAATGACATCCTCGCCAACCTGCCCGCCGGATTCCCTGTCAAAGACGTAAAGGAAGTCTATTTCTACGGGGCAGGAGTCAGCGAACTTGAGTACGGATTCATGCAGGATGTACTCAAGAGCGTGTTCGTGGCTGCAGAGACAGTGTTCGTCGCAATGGATCTGCTCGGGGCCGCCAGAGCGCTTCTCGGTCAAGAGTCCGGATTCGCTGCCATCCTCGGGACAGGTTGTAACACCTGCTTGTACAACGGTGAGGAAGTGACACTCAACATCGACTCCCTTGGTTTCATTCTTGGGGACGAAGGCAGTGGCGGCTACATAGGAAAAACCCTGCTGAGGGACTACATGAGGGGGAATATGCCTCCGGAAGTATTTGCGGAGGTCAAACCCTTGGTAGGCAAGTCAGTGGACGAAATCATCGAGCAGGTTTACCAGAAGCCGAAAGCCAATCGTTACTGTGCCCAATTCTGCAAATGGGTCGGAGATCACCGGCACTCGCATCCCTATTACCACGACCTCATGTTAGGAGCGTTCCGTGATTTTTTCAGAAATATAGTGAGTCTCTACCCTGACTACAGAAAGTACAAGTTCAACTGTGTGGGTTCAGTGGCATTTCACTATTCTGATCTACTAGGCCAGACTGCGGAGGAATTCGGAATGAAGATGGGCGACATCATCAAAGCTCCGATCGATGGCCTGATAGAGTTCCACAAACCACAGGCACGGTGATGTGCCTCTGGTACGGCTTTGTCAAGGGCTTACGTGGCTGACCCTATCTTCGAGAGCGAGGGTCAGCCACGCAAATATGCCCTCATCCCTCTCAAAGCCACTCATCCGTGTCTGGGAAATGGCCAGTCGCCGAGCTTGCCGAAGCGACCAGACAAATCTGAGGATGGGGTATATACAAAAAAAATGAGCGTCGACGCATCGCGCGTGGACTCTCACTCTAACCACATAATTAATAACACTAAAACTAATAACCAATAGGTTGATCGGGGAGAGAACCTCCTTGCTCAACCCGAGTACAAAGATACAGCTTTTTTTGATACTTGCAAACATTTTTAATATTTTTTTTACAAAAATTTACAAATTTCCGTGCTTAACCGTTTTATTTCCAGCCCTATAAACAATAAGGGAAATTTTAATGGGTTTTAATAGACATACGACTCAGAGCATAAAAAGCATCCTATTCAGGCAAATCCGCAATTTAAAACGTTTCTTCTTACGATTCGTAACCAAAACGCAACATATCTTACATTCCGACACACGCCAGGGTGGCGACACTGATGTGCGCATCAGGAGGGAATACCGTCCTCAACGCCCTATGGCAGGAATGAAGTGTCGCTCCGGTCGTAAAAACGTCATCTACCAAAAGGATGTGAGAATATTCAATGGGCGTTTTCCGTCGCCTTACCTGAAAAGCCCCCTCCACATTGTGTGCTTTGCCTTCAATCGAGAGTTTGGTCTGTGTACGGGTGTGGCGTGCCCGATAAAGAATGTCGGTGCGAAGATCAGCCTTTAGGTATTCGGCCAAGACCTCGGCGATGATCTCGGCCTGATTATGGCCTCTGGACCATAGCCTTGTCCAATGCAGAGGCACGGGAATCACGGCATCCACATCGGAGTAAACCGGCGATGAGGCCATCTCACGGCCGAGCATCGAGGCAAAGTAACGCCCCGCGGCATAGTCGGAATGATATTTCAGCCTCTGGGTGATCAGCCTGTAGCCGGTCTGGGAGCGATAAAAGAACAGGGCGGTGGCGTAGGAATATTCCTCCAAAACGCCGGTCGCGTCCAGATCGAGCTGAATCAAGGAGTTGAACCTGTCAGCAAGTTGGTTGTGCGGCATATTCGAGAAATATGTCCTGGGCATGTCGGCAAGGCATCCGATGCAAAGATGGCGCTCGTGCAGGGCAAGAGGTCGTCCGCAGACAATGCACTCGCGGGGCATGATGAGGTCACCAAGGGCGGTGAGAGCATCATTAAAGGTAACGTTTCTTATCATAGTTTACAGTTCATGTTCCGCAATTATAGGAAACAAAAACGTAAATTTTGATAAGAAACGTAAAAAGTTCGGGTTTTACCCCCTATTCATGTCGCTTCGACAGGCTCGGCGACCACGAAAAGCGGTCATCGGTACTGAGTGAACATCCATTCGGTCGCTGAACCTGTCGAAGCGACTTTACCTACAAAGAAACTTCATCAATCCCGACCAAGAGTCTTGACCGGATTCTCGGTGGCGGCGGCGTAGGTCTGGCCGACAACGGAGAGGAACGAAATCAGGAGTGAGATCAAGGCAGCGAGGACAATCGCCCACCAAGGGTAAGTGATCTTCGTGTAGAATCCTTGGAGATAATAGGTTATGCCCCATACCGCAAACGGGGCGGCAAGCACGACAGCGACAGCGCTCATGACCATGAACGACTTGGACAATGTCCAGACGGCAGAACTGACCTCGGCGCCGAAAACTTTGCGGACCGCGATCTGGCGGCTTTGCTGCTCTGTAAAGTAGAGAGACATCGCGAAAAGACCGAGAGCGGAGATCAGGATGGCCATGACCATGAAAGAAATCACAAGCAGCATAGTGTTCTTGGTTCCATTCAAGTCATCGACCAATTTCTCGTCCAGATAGTAAGCATACATCTCCAAAGGAACGCCCGTGGTCTCCTTCGCGAACTCTCTGCATACATTCTTGACCGCAGCCATAGCCTCGGCACGGTCACCGGTTATCTTAAGAAGCTGAATGAAAGCATAGTCATAATTCTCGTCTATGATCCTTATAGAGTTTCGCTCATTCTCCATCGGTTCGAACAGTGCATTGTTGGCGCGGAAATCCGGGATGATACCACAGATTTCATATTCACCTTTCGTGTAGCTTCCACCAACGTAAGGATGTTCCGCCGTCACGCCAAGACTCCTCTTGGAGGTCTCCGTCAGAAGCACTTTTGGCGAGGAAATTTCGCTGTACTTCTCCAAGACCTTGATTCCCAAGATCCTGAGCGAAGTCGTATCCAACTGGGCCATACGCATCCAACCGATTATCTGATTGTTCTCGTCGTGAAGGCCGTTAGCTCCGCAGGATATTGGAGAAGTAATTCCAAGTCCCGCGTCAACCACCTGAGGCAGAGCCTTCAATCTGTTGCGAAGCGCATCCTGAGGCCCTCTCCTATAACCCACATCCTGGGAAGCGACCTGAATGATATCCTTTGTCTCGTAGCCCACCGGAAGGTTCACGAGATAGTTCACCTGCGCTGTCATCACGATGGCCATAGTGATAAGGATGGTGCTGAACACGGTCTGAAGAACGATGAACACCTTGCCGAAAATCATCTTGTTCTTGAAACGGAACTCCCCTTTCACGACATCGATCGGTTTGAAGCGTGAGACAAGCATCGCAGGGAGCAGCGCCGAAACCACGGAGATGACAACCAACGCCAGAACAGCCCAAAGCACGGTGCTAAAGTCAGGTGTCAGCACAATGTCGGCGTTCAAAATCCTGTCAAAGAGCGGTTTGAATGAATATGCCAGCAGACAGCCCACTGCGAAACACCCGACCGTGAAGGCGAATGACTCGGCGATGTACCTCGCCACTATATTCCTTGAGCTTTCGCCAAGCAACCGTCTGGTGGCCATTTCCTTGGCGCGCTTTCCCGTCTGCGCGACAGTCAGATTGATGTAATTGAATATGGCGGAAATCAGCAGCACCAGAGCCACAATGAATAGTAACCCAACCTGTTTTTTGTCACCCGTTCTTATGCAACTATAGGACTTCAAATCCGAAAAATAGACCTTGTCCAGTCTCGTCACGCTTGCCCCCCACAAAAAGGCGTTATCGGAATTGTCAGCCTTATAGAAATTCCAGTACCCGAGATACTTTTTAAGAAGATCATCACGCACCTTTTCCACATCAGTTCCTTCGTCAAGCCGGACAATCGGAATAGTGTTGCCGAAATTGTCCATCCACGCAAACCGCTTCTGAGCACATTTGATGCTTGTGAACAGATCATATTGCTTGAACACATCGGTCGGCCCGAAATCCTCAACGACTCCGATTACAGTCCACTGATCTTTACCTGCGCTCAATGTCCTGCCTATAGGATCCTCATTTCCAAACACTTTCTTGGCGAACGACTCGGACAGAATCACCTCGTCCTCGTTCTCCAGAACCCTGTCCTTCGGGCAACCGGCAAGGCGGTAGTCAAAGAGATTGAAGAAATTAGTGTCTATCGAAGCCGCTGCCGCCTTATAATAGTCATCGCCGACCATAATGTCGACATCTCCCCCATCGCAGATTTTAGTCCACGACTTGATCTCCGGAATAGACGGGAAAAACTCATCGGAAGTTCCGAGCGTCATTCCGAAAGAGTCGCCGGCACCGACAACATACAGCTGCTTGGAAAGCGGCTGCCTAGCTCCGACACTGAACTCCGTCCTGGCATACGAAGCCAGCAGAATGACAAATCCCAACGCCACCGACAACCCGAAAACCTCGATGAAAGTGTAAAGCTTGTTCCTCGACAGGAACTTCAGATACGTGCTTGACATATTATCTCCAATAATTAATCTCAAAAACAGCTTCTCATTTTCCGGCAAACCCTCGGCAACTTATCGCCGTCTCTTCCCAGAAACGACACTTTCGCCGAACAGAGTTCATGCCAAACCATACAACTAATTATTTGTTAATATTTTAGCGATTAACCATTTTTCTAAAAGTGTAAAGAAATTTAACACCCACTGTAAAGAAACTTTACACTTTCACCAGTCACTTCAACAATCTCAGTGACCGCAAACTCAGTCGTAAACCAGACTTTCCAATCAGAGAGTTTTGTACTCCAGAAAGGTCTCAACTGCCCAAAACCCACGATTCAATGCAGTTGGTACACCAGACGGCCTTTCCCTGTACTAAATCCACGATTCAATGCAATTGGTACACCAAAATGCCTTTTCATGTACCAACTCCAATCATCAAATTAAAAAACGAACAAAGTTCTTGATTATTATCAAAATGAATATTAACTTTGCGACGTTGTAAATGAGGATAGTAAAAAAGCAAGCATTCTTTCCCTAAAGGGAATGCTTGCTTTTTTGAATTTTACCGAGGGGGTACATTCAAGAAGGCCCGATTGTTTTCTCAACTATCCCAACAAGTTTTACAACATGAAAACAAATCAGCGCTTTTTGATAGTCGCCATTGAAGTGGAGGTTATCAGACTTGTCAAGGTACGAGCCTACAAGCGAGTACGTTTCGGCAAGGTTGAAAGGGTGAGAAGCCACCATCGAAGTTATTAGGGTAACTCCATAGCGCAATTCCACTCTGGGCCGTCAGGCCATCTGCTTCACCCCTCGGTTTTTATAATACTTAACAACATTATAAATCACATCAATATGTTGATAGACTAATAATACGTCGAATGCGGAAGATTGAGGCTGAGCTGTGAGTCGGATTCTGAACGGGATTTCTCGTAGGCGATGGTGGTGTCGAGATCAGGATTGACAATCACGTCGAGGTTCCAAATCATGAGACGGTCGCCTGTCACGATCTCATTGAAGCAGTCCATGATTCCGACAATTGCCGGAATACCTATGCCCTTAGCAAGCACACAGACCTGACCATCAGCGTCTTCCTCGCGGGTAACGATTCCGACCACACCACGGAAATCAATCAGCGTGGAGTCAGACAGCGACAACCGCTCGGCAACCAGAACGCTGCCGGGCGGGATGTCCTCGAACGGATTCCTTTGCCCGCAGTCTCTGACCACGAACGCACGGCCTTTCGCAAAGCCACGGACACCCGTTCCACGCACTGTCATATTCCTAATACATATCTTGCGGCAGACAATCACCAGTGGCACCGATCATATTCAAAAGTAATTGTCCGCCGACGAAAAAATCTAATTTCTCTCCTTTGTCAGATCCCAAGCGGCGCCGGGAGCGAAGACAGACTCCACAAGCTGATCGTAGAACATTCCCCTCTTCGCAAGGTCGAGCACATTGAAGCGGAAACGCATCAACTGGACCTTCGGGAACATATTCCTAAGCATCCCGCGGGTCACGCCGATCATCGAAGGATCGTACGGCGCGCCGGCCTTCTTCATCAGATCCTGCATCTTGGCGAATGAATATACCTGACCCTGAAGCTTCTTCTTGAGTTCCGGCCAGCCTTCCTTCACCTTTGTCAGCTGGACACGGACAGTCTCGGCATCGTCATATTTCTTGGTGATCTCGGTATAGCCAAGCTCCGGCGCAGGGAAATTCTTGAATATCTCAAGCGCCCTCTTCTGCTCCTGCTCAAGCGTAGGCCAAGCCTTGACGCAAGCGTCAACATCAATCTTGGAGAGGTCCATCTTGAACAGCTCATCGAACACGGCGCACATCGTCAGCGTGCCGATGGCCACCTGAAATCCGTGAGACTGAAGCTTGCCGTTGAAACGATGATGTGTCATGTCAAGAATATGGCTGAACAAGTGATCGCAGCAAGAAGCAGGACGGCTGGACTGTGCGGCCTGCATCGCTATTCCACTGAGAGTCAACCCCTCGAACAGATCGGCAACGGCCTGTTTGTCACCCTTGGCCACACCCTCCGGGTCAGCCAGAAGGTCATCAAGACAGTCCTGAAGCACGTGCCAGGCATCCGGCTTGATCGGTTCCGTGCCCATCAGGTCGGCGATCATCCACTCGGCTCCGGCAGGAACCTTGGCGGCCAGATCGGCGTAACCGGCGGCGGTCATCACCTTCGGGGCGGAGGCGATCACGTCAATGTCCGCGATGATCACCTTTGGAGCCGGGCAGGAGAATGTCTGCTTGGAGTTATGGTAGGAAATCGAGGCACCGAACGACGAGAAACCGTCCACGGAAGCCGCCGTCGGCAATGTCAGGTAGGACTGGCCGTAGTGATGCGAAGCCAGCTTGCAGAGGTCGTTGATGACACCGGAACCAACAGAGACGGCGACATATTCAGCCTCCGAAGTCGGTCTGAAAGCATTCTCGGCATTCGGTTCCACATATTCAGGATCATTCTCGATAGCCTTGGCAGCGGAGAAGTCTCCGGCGATGATGTGGTCAACCATATCGACGTACCTCCAGTCGGCGTGGAACTCCTTCGTCTCGATGACATATTTATCCGTGTGGACACCCGCGGCCACAAACTCATCGTACACCTTCTGGCCAAGAACCTTCCAAGTGTTAAGGTCTGCCACCACAACGGCAGCCTTGCTTTCAGGGAACCACTTCTTGAACTCCTCGGGAGCCAGTGAGCTGACTCCGCAGCCCATCTCGAACACCTTGGTGTCGGTGGCGACAGTCAAGGCTTTGGCAATTCTTTCTTTTGAATTCATTATCAATGTTTTAAGTAATTCTAAATAACACGCAGCACATTTGCCAAATACATAGTGGCTGGATGTCCGCGGATCGGCAAAGGTTCTATTGTCGGCATAAAGTTACAAAAAATCTTTCGTATCTTAGCGACTATGAAAAAGTACATCTCAACCCTATTGGCCCTGCTGGCCGTCCCGATGATGATGGCGGCGCAGGAAAAAAGCCTCCACCAGCTCCAGCAAGAGTTTGTTGACCTGAGGCTCGGAATGTTTGTTCACTTCGGTCTCCCGACCTACCAGACAGCCGACTGGACCGATCCTGACCTTAGTCCGGAGGTGTTCAACCCGGTCAAGCTGGACACCGACCAATGGGTCAAGGCAGCCCAGAGCGCAGGGATGAAGTTCATCTGCGTCTCGGTCAAGCACCACAGCGGATTCTGCCTCTGGGACACCAAGACCACGGACTACAGCGTGATGAGCTCGCCTCTGCACCGGGATGTCCTGCGGGAACTGGTCAATTCCGTCCGGAAGGCCGGAATGCAGATAATGTTCCACTTCTCGATCCTTGACACCCATCACCGCATCCGCCCGACCCTGCCGTACACTCCGGAGAAGATCAACCTCCTCAAAAGCCAGGTCCGCGAGCTTCTGACTGAATATGGTCCCGTCAACACCATAATGTTCGACGGGTGGGATGCCCCGTGGGGCAGGATTTCATATTCAGATGTCTCATTTCCAGAGTTTTATCACCTCATCAAGAGCATCCAGCCGAACTGCCTGGTGATGGATCTGAACGGGGCGAAATACCCTTCCGAGGCTCTGTTCTATTCCGACATCCGCTGCTACGAGCAGGGCGCCGGCCAGAAGATCTCCCCGGAGACCAACCAGCTCCCGGCGATGGCCTGCTACCCTTTGCAGAAGACCTGGTTCTGGAAGACCGAGTTCCCGGGCTCGCCCCTGAAGGATGTTGACAAGATCGTGGCCGAGAACATCATCCCGTACAACAACGCCTACTGCACCTACATCCTGAACTCCGCCCCGAACCGCGACGGCCTGATGGATCAGAACTGCATCGATGCCCTGAAACGCATCGGCAAGATCTGGAAGAACACCGGCCACATCGTGGATGTCGCCGAGACAATGGAGCCGATCACCGACATCAACATCGCCATCGGCAAGCCGTGCGACTCCTCATGGTCCGACGACATGGACATCATGGATTTCGCCAACGACGACGACTTCCGCACCTGCTGGGTCTCCAGCCCCGAAGTCAAAGAGCCGTTCTGGAAAGTCGAGCTCGACCCCGGCAGCCTGATAGACATGGTAGTGATGACCGAACCAAAGCCCGGCGTGATGCAGGAATATGTCATTGAATATCTCCACAAAGGTTCCTGGCATCCGGTCTTCAGCGGGACCGCACCGACTCAAAGCCGCGTGAAGGTACACCGTTTCGACAAAGTCTACGCCGACGCCGTCCGCGTCCGTTTCACCAAATGGACCGGTCTCCTCTCCCTCGCCGAGTTCGGAGTCTATACCCCGTACGAGAAGTAAGGCCTGCCGCCACTGCCAGTACCATAGTCCACACACTCTGTTATTGAATCCACGGACGGACTCTGAGCCTATCTCGGTCACTAAGCTTACAATCGTTTGCTGAACCTAAACCGGTCGCTAAACCCACTGGTCACTGAGCCTGTCGAAGTGACCACTTCCCAAGCACCAAGTGAGCCCAGCAAGGTAAGCAAGTAGAAACACCGTGGCAGCCAACCATTTGACAATCAGTAACAAAAACAATCGCCTTCAGGTGTGACTATCTGAAGGCTATCGCTTTATTTCTTGTTTATCAGTTAGTTACCCGTCACGGGAGCTTTAGAACTTATAGAAAGCACCAATCGTCACCGAGTTCTTTCCAAGCCCTGCCACGTCATAGTTGACGTTCACCCAATCATAGCCGACCTTGATTCCCGCGTTCTTGTACTTGACTCCGACCGCCGGACGGAAGAAATGCCCGGTGCCCCTGTCTGTGAAATCTCCTAAGATTCCAGCCTTCAGCTCAATCAGCGGACTCACATTCCGGTTCAAAATGCTATACCTGATGTGAGCGAAAGTAGGAACGAAGAAGTGATTCTTGTCAGATTTGAAGTCGTAGTACTTCAGCCCCACGCCAGCTCCGACATAAAGTCCAGGAAGCAAATTGTAACCGGTTGAAACATCAGCATATATTCCTTTCTGAATATACCCGGCCTCAACCTCAGCCGAGACGCCTTTCCTGAAATCCGGATTCCGGACCTCCTGCCCGAACGCCGTGACAGAGACAATCATCGCCATCACAGCTATAAATAAATGTTTCATAAAGTAATATTTTAAGTTTAGTAAGTGTACTCAAATACAGTGCCACGAACCTCTCCCGTACCAAGTCTGTAGAATCATCTGTCCGGAGAGATCCGGCAACACCTGCGAGCAATTCGGGCGTTTCGGCGCACGGGAGGTAACAGGAGGCCACTCTCGTGAGCAAAACAGGCGCTATGGCGCACGGGAGGTAACAGGAGGCCACTCTCGTGAGCGAAACAGGCACCATGGCGCACGGGAGGTAACAGGAGGCCGCTCTCGTGAGCAAAACAGGAGCTATGACGCACGAGAGGTAACAGAAGGAGGCATCTCGTGAGCAAAACAGGCGCTATGGCGCACGAGAGGTAACAGGAGGAGGCTCTCGTGAGCGAAACAGGCGCTATGGCGCACGAGAGGTAACAGGAGGCCGCTCTCGTGAGCAATTCGGGCGTTTCGGCGCACGGGAGGTGACAGGAGGCCGCTCTCGTGAGCGAAACAGGCGCTATGGCGCACGGGAGGTAACAGGAATCATAGATGACGGGAGGCTTACTGGAAGAGTTTCCTCTATAGTTATTTTTCCAGGCGTCTTTGCAAACGACTCCCAAAACCACTCCTATCCGACTTCTGATGCCAAGGAAAAACACATGGCACCCAAGATGCTGTTTACGTGCGGAAAAAGCGAACTCGTGGTACGGATTTCGGTACCACGAGTTCGCTTTATTCGTTGACAGACAGGCTGTTGTCTGCCAACGCTAATGGATGCCGGTTTCGAAGGCGGAGCGGCGGCGTCATCGGGAGACGGGCGGGCGCGGAACCGGGCATATTCAATTACACACTACAACTTCCTTAGGAGGTTGTTCATGTTGACTTCCTTGTCGATGATGGTGCGGAGCTCGGCGATCGGAACCCTTTTCTGCTCCATGGTGTCGCGCTCGCGGATGGTGACGCAGTTGTCGTTCAGCGAGTCGTGGTCAACGGTCACGCAGAACGGCGTGCCGATGGCGTCCTGGCGGCGGTAGCGCTTGCCGATGGAGTCCTTAGGATCGTACTGGCAGTTGAAATCGTACTTGAGATCGTTCATCACCTCCTGAGCCTTCTCCGGCAGGCCGTCTTTGTTAATCAAAGGCAGCACGGCCACCTTGACAGGGGCAAGCGGCGCCGGGATGCCCAGCACGACGCGGGTTTCGCCGTTCTCAAGCTGCTCGACCTTGTAGGAATGGCTCAGCACTGCGAGGAACATACGGTCCACACCGATGGAGGTCTCCACGCAGTAAGGAACGTAGCTCTCGTTGGTCTCAGGATCAAAGTACTGGATCTTCTTTCCGGAGAGTCTCTGATGATTGCCGAGATCGAAGTCTGTACGGGAGTGGATTCCCTCCAACTCCTTGAAACCGAACGGGAAATTGAACTCGATGTCGGTCGCGGCGTTGGCGTAGTGGGCCAGTTTCTCGTGATCGTGGAAACGGTAGTTCTCGGCACCCATCCCGAGGTTGACGTGCCATTTCATGCGGTTCTCCTTCCACTTTTTGAACCACTCCATCTCGGTGCCAGGACGGCAGAAGAATTCCATCTCCATCTGCTCGAACTCTCTCATTCTGAATATGAACTGTCTCGCGACGATCTCGTTTCTGAACGCCTTTCCGATCTGGGCGATTCCGAACGGAATCTTCATGCGGCCCGTCTTCTGGACGTTGAGATATTCAATGAATATTCCCTGTGCCGTCTCCGGACGCAGGTAGATCTTGTCGTCCGCCTCGCCGGTGTTGCTGATCTGGGTAGAGAACATCAGGTTGAACTGACGCACATCAGTCCAGTTCTTCGTGCCGGAAATCGGATCCACAATGTCACAGTCAAGGATGATCTGCTTGTACTCCTTAAGGTCGTTGGCCTGCTCGGCTGCAACATAACGGTTGTGAACCTCGTCATATTTCGCCTTCTCCCTCAGAATGTTAGGGTTAGTGGCGCGGAACTGCTCCTCGTCGAAGGCCTCTCCGAACCTCTTGCGACCCTTCTCGACCTCCTTGTTCATCTTATCCTCGATCTTGCCGAGATAGTCCTCGATCAGATTGTCGGCGCGATACCTCTTCTTGGAGTCCTTGTTGTCGATGAGCGGATCGTTGAACGCCGCCACGTGGCCTGAAGCCACCCAAGTCTTAGGGTGCATGAACACGCAGGAATCAATGCCGACGATGTTCTCATTCAGCCTTGTCATAGCGTTCCACCAGTACTGCTTGATGTTGTTCTTCAGCTCGACGCCCATCTGGCCATAGTCATAGACCGCGGCCAGTCCGTCATAAATCTCACTTGACGGGAATATGAACCCGTACTCCTTGCAATGTGCCACCAGCACCTTGAACAGTTCGTCCTGTGTCATAGTATTGTTGTACTTTAAAAATTCTCAAAGTCATCTGAATATGCATCGGCAACTCCCCCCTCTTCCGGCGACCACGTACCGGCATATTCCATAACGCTCACTAAAAACTTACAAACTTACATATAAATCTGCGATTTTTACGCCCGTCCCATAAGAAAGAAACAGTTTTTTAGAGGAAATATACACATTTTCACGCAAGAATCATCGTGAAGGAAACACGTCACTTGTGCACCGCCACTTGCCACGTCACTTGCCATCTTTGCTACGTTTCCTCTCCTGGGCCTCCTCTCTTCGCATCTCAATGCGATTTGTCCACCCAAAGCACCGTTGCGCCGGACATACCGTGCCTTTTAGCCATTTTGTCCGGCGACCACAGCCTTTCACCGGACAAACACCCAAGCCAACACCTTCTACTATGGACAAGTCGTGGCAGATAACCTATTATTTATCAGTACTATAAGCAAACTCGTGGTACGAAAACCGACACCACGAGTTTACTTATTAAGCTTATTATCAACCCATTAAGTGCCACACCACCACTTGCCATCGAACCCGTATCAAGCGTTATTGTACTGCCGATTGACCCAGAGCCAGAGGAACTTGTCGGGGATGGAATATTCCTTCAAATCAACGGTGATGATGTCTTCCTTGAGGAGTTTGCGGATGGCGGCATTGACAACGCTGGCTGTGGATAGCTGATAGCGGTTAATAAAAGCGGACGTGTTGACATTACGCACGTGCGCCTCGTTTGCGATGGCGGACAGAACTCGTTTTTGGTTTTCTGTCAGGCTAGACATCAGCTCGGCAAATTGAACCTCATTCATCAACAATATGTTGTCTATTGACATCCGTATCACTTCATTAGAGCACTCCTCTCCCCTATCTATCGACGCGAAAGCCTCATTAAAGACACGTTGCATGTAATAAGTATATCCTTCAAACAAGTCATAGACGTACTCAACCACCGCTTTGGCTATCCTCTTGCCATATTCATTGAACATCTTCCCGACAAAATCTGAGTAAATGTCTTTATCGAGAGCCTTCAGTTCCAATGGATCAGCACTTTTATAGAAAGGACGAGCCGGGGACTGAAACATCGCGCTCATAATGCTCCTCTTGCTTCCCGCAAACACGAAATGGCAGTTCTTCATTTTCTGAATATGCCCGCGAAGGAGAGCCTCGATGTTACCATCCTCATATTCATTTATTTGCTGAAATTCATCAATCGCGACGAGGCACGGCTTCCCCGCATTGTCGAGGTAATTGAATATCTCTTCCAATGTGAACTCCGGCCGCTGAATATCCCCAAGGCTCACACCGAACGACGGCTGTCCGGTAACGGAATCGTAGGTTATCTTGCCTTGAAGTGACTTCAACGCACTTACAAGCTTATCAAGGACTTTTTTTCCGGCAGGCTGTAACGCCCTGAACACTTCCTTACCCAAAAAGAAAGTGAACTCTCTGAGACTTGTAGTATGCAGAATATCAACAAAAAACGTGTAGTAAGAACGTTTGATTTCCTCCCGCTCGAACACGTGCGTTATCAACCCCGTCTTGCCCATTCTGCGAGGCGAGAACAGAACCACATCATTCCCGTTCATCAATGATTTTGCCAACCTCTGCGTCTCGCTGACTCTGTCACAGAAACATTCATCTGGGATATACCCTCTGGTTATAAACGGATTATGAATTGTTTTCATAACGAGCTACATTTTTAGCAAAAATAATTATCCGTTTTGAATAATCCAAATCAAATAATCCATTTTGGAAAATTTTAATAAAGAAAACCACAACTCTCTCAACGCCAGTCTCAGACCATTTCAGACAGAATTTTACAACTCACAACAGGATTCTATATTGTCATGGTTGGATCATAGTGCTTCACTCTGCTTATAGCTTAGTATTTGTAAACACCAATTATTGAAGATTCAAGTCAATACACTCCAAGACGATTGACGGCTGGGCTGAGGCTTAAATTTCAGTCCACTACTCGCATCATCATTCTTACGCAACTCGAAACAACCAAGGGCGGTACTCCTAAAAAAGAGATGGTGGGAAAGTATAAACTCGAGAAACTGACCGACAAATACTATTTCTTCAAGTAATCTACCTCATTTCGATTGCTTTCTGCATCATTTTCTTTATTTTGAGGCAGAAAAACACTACCCTTTCAAAAAAGATTTCCTGTTCAATACTTGCCGTACTCTTCCGGAAATTCAATTCCGGGAACAGGGCTCATAATTTTTCCGGCAGAGCGGCAACATCTCCTTTCCTAATGGACTTACATCCTTCAGGAGCCCAAATGTGTACATCAATGTCAATCGGCGCATTCATAAAGTCGTCAAAGACTATTTCTATTTAGAGGAATACAAATTCCTGTAGGAGCGTGTCCTCGAGATTGTCCGTGAATTGAAACCTGAGCTGAAAGACCAATTATAGAGTCAGTCCCTTTGATTGTTCGTCAGCATTTTTTAACCTGTCGAGAAACCATTCAACCATACTTCCGTCCATAAGTTTCTGAATGGTTTCTCCATTATACCAATATCGATACTGAAACTGACTAGGATATCCCCAGAACCAATATTTATTCTTCTTGTCTGAGTAGCCAAGCCTCTGAGCGAGTTCATTAGCGCCACTTACATTCCGAATATCTTCGCAATCCTCTTTTTTTAAAAGTCCGATAGCCATATTTGAGAGCTTCTTTCCTTCAAATTCAACTGCAAACGTAATTTTCTTCCAGTCCTGATGCACGAACTGAAGTTGCACTGAAGGACAATTCAACCAGTCATTTCCCTGCTCCACTTCAGTTATACATTTGAATGGCAAATCATTAAGTTTCTTTTTTAATCCAACTAAAAAAGAATTCATTGCTTCGTTTATGGAAGCATTAAGATTCTCACTAATTGCAAAGGCTGCACAAATATTATCTGGTTGTCCAATAAGTTTAATTATATCATCATTTGTTGTCATATAACTATTGGTAAGTTGTTTTAATGTATTGATATACTGATTAATAGTTTCTCTTACATATGGAAGGGTAGAAGCTAGCTGAACACATCTTTCCAACCAAGGAATTATATCGTCTCGATACGACAAGATAGTAATATCATCCAAACTTAAAGATCCCAACGATTCTTCATTCGGCGTATCACCATACAATGTCAAATAGACCAATTTGCCATCAGGTTTAAAATTATGATACCTGAGCAACTGATTATTCTGGTCACGTGCATATATTTTATTTTCAATGATAAGACTATTAGATTCATCAGTTATGAAAATATCTATCCTCCCACCAGTACTATCAGTACACTGGCCAATATACTTTTCAACTTCTACACTTGTTTTTGATATGTCAAGAAAACCATCCTTCAAATTCAGTGTCGGGATGCGAAGGAATTCTTTCAAAAAACCACTTTTGGCTCCATGTCTATCTGATTGTAGCAATGATGCGATAATGGAAGAATGAAGTCGGACTTCTGAAGTTGACAATTTTAGAACGTCGAAAATATTATAGCGAATACCACTATTCTCATAGATTCTTTCAATTTCCGACCTCTTAGCCTCGTAAGAATCAACTATTTTTAACAGTCGTACTACTTCTTTTAAATCAATATCCATATGCTGTATTATCTTACTTATTAACATTGTTAAACTCAAGAGGGTATTTTAAAGTTACACTCTAAATCTTACATATCATCCAGCAACCCTTCAAAAAAAATCATTTAGGCTTTCATCCTAAAGGCTCGAAGTTAATTATTATAATTCAATTTGACAAAAAATGAATAACTAAATAATAATCAAATCCTTACTGCCACACTTTTGCAGTGACGCGTTTTAACTTTGTCTGCAAGAAAAGGACATAAAGTATGGGAAAGACATTGCACATCATACCTTCCGGAAACATCTGGCCACGCATTGTCGGGAAATGGATTGGCGAGGAGCCTGACAAATCAGACCACGAGGTGACCCAATACCCCGTTCCGACCAACATTCATTATCTGCCGGAAGACCTGACCGATGTCGAGATGATGAAAACGGCCATATCATGGCACAAACCCAATTCGTATCAGGCGGGCGACCTGTATCGGGACTTGATGAACTTCATTGAAACTGTCAATGAGGGTCTGGAGTACGATGAGGTGTTCGTCTGGCACGCCGAGGATGCCGACTCCATGTTGCTCCTCTACTTGATCGCATACGCATATAAGCACAGGTTCTATGCCGTCAATGTCACTCCGAAATACCGTCGGTTTAAAGGGAAGGTCAATGATGATGTCGACAGCCAATTCGAGGATGTCAAAGTCTACACCGACAGCGATGTCGATATAGACTCGATCACACGCGATTCTTTCGAACCTGGAGCAGTCACTCAAAAGACAAGAAAAGAGTTCTATGAGATATGGAAAAGCTGGGGCGGAGAAGATGCCCTAGGAAGTCCGGTGCTCGTAAACCAGTTCGGCACATTCTTCCACCCTTATCATACTTATCTGTACCAGGATGTCTTCGCAGCCACGCCAAAAGATCATCCCGAGAGCATCGGAGCAATCTGTAAAGAAATCCATACGAAGCATCCCCAGATCAGCCATGAATACATCTATGACACTATTGTCCAGATGGCTGATTCAGGTCTGGTCATAAATGACTCCAATGGTCTGTGTGAACGGCAGTTCGGGTGTGTATTTTTTTGCATAAAAAAACTTCCATCAGTTGATGGAACTGATGGAAGTGAAGGAATGATGGAAACTGCTACAGGAGTTTCTTGAGGTCGTCTTCGTCGGGAAGGGCTTCACGGAAGGCCTCAGGCATATCGCCGAGGGTCTTGTAAGTGGCAACACCCATCGGCTTGGTGTAGTCGCGGATGGCATATTCGACGAAGGCACGGTTGGCGCGTCTGCAGAGGATGATGCCGATGGAGGGATTCTCGTGCGGCTTGCGGACCTGGTCATCAAGGACCTGAAGGTAGCCGTATAACTGGCCAAGGTATGCGGTTTTGAATTTCCCGGCTTTGAGTTCGATGGCCACGAGACAGTTGAGTTGGCGGTTGAAAAATAGCAGGTCGCTGCGCTGCTCCTCCCCGAAGACTTCCAGATCGTACTGGTTACCCACGTAGGCGAAATCCTTGCCGAACTTCATCATAAACCGCTTTACGTTCCGGACGATGGTATTCTCTACCACACGCTCATCCACATCATCTTCATCAGCGGCATCAATGTCTTCCAGGTTGATGTAGTCCAGCAGGTATTCATCCTTGAACATCTTCACGGCCTGAAGGGCTTGCCGGGATGAAGGAATGGTCTGGACGAAGTTGTTGGGAATTCCTTTCTGGGTCTCGTGGATTTTGAGCTTCAACTTGTCGCGGAGGGTGTACTTGTCCCAACGGTGCATGACGGTCTCGTGGATGTAGAACAGAACGGTATCGATATCCTTGGTCTTGTTGAGAATCTCCATGTGATGGGAGAAACTGATGCCCAGAAAATCGTCCCGGTTGATTTCGGTCGCCACCGGCGACCAATTTTGAAGAGCGAATGAGTTTACCTGGATATAGGAGGCAACATCCTTTGAATCTGTCACCTGTAAATCGGTCGCCGACGGCGACCGATTTATGAACTGGCTCCAGAACTCATAGAACTGACGCATTTTCTTGATGCTCTCTGCTGAAAAACCATGCAGGCCAGGCAGTTCTTTCTTTAACTGCTCGCTGATGGATTCAATGGCCCCTGTGCCCCACTTGTCTGTACGGGAATGCTCTGACACATAGCATCCGATGCCAAAGTACAACGAAAGTTGCTCGCCGCTAATCATCTTGGCTGAGCGGTATTGGCTTTCAAGGATGGCCTGTTTGATAGTTTTGACAGCGTCCTGGTATATCTGAGGCAATGCGTTCATAACAAATCAATTTATGTTCTGACAAAGTTAACGTTTTATTCTGGATTAAGTAAAATGTAAAAAATAACCTGCATCACTTTAAATTTGCAATACATTGATGTTCAAGGGTGATTCTATGTATTCAATTTTACCGATTGATGCAACTAATTTTTTCAACATTACTAAAGAGACAAATACCGGATAATCGCCCTGACGTGGAGGTCAATGATGGCCTGGCGGCCGGGGACGGATTCGAGGAAGGCGAGGTCATCGGCATTGTCATGGAAAAGGTTCTCGCTGAGTGCGGCGCAAAGGGTGTTCTTCAGGATGGTGAAGTCGGATTCCCAGTCCGGATCTCCGTCTGAGTAGTCTTTCCTAATCTTATGACCGGGAAGGTGGAGGGAGGCGGCTTCATAGAGGCAGGTGGCAAGACGGTCGCCGGCGGTCTGGCCACGGGAGGTGTAGCAGCACCAGCCGCGGGCGTTCATCCACTGCCTACCGTTCCCGGCAGCGTTGGTGTGGATGGAGATCAGGCAGACATTCTTCTTGCCCAGCTGCCGGCACCAGGTGTTGACGCGCTCGGTACGGGCGCGAATGGAAACGTCGTAGTCCTCAGGTACGAGGATAGTGGCGTCGTAGCCTGAGAGGGTAAGTTGTTTTTGGACGTCAAGAGCGATGTCGCGGTTGAAGCGGTACTCCAGGAAGCGGCCATCCTGGGAGCGTTTGCCGTGGGTGTTGGAACCGTGGCCGGGATCAAGTAGGATTTTCATGACTGTGTCTTTTCGTAGTAACCATGTTTGATTCTGTTGAGGAGGCCGAGGCGGAGTGCTGAGAGTATCATCGCGAGGCGGAAGGTGATAAGACCCAGGCGACGGACGCTGGCGATGATGTCAATGCCGACGAGAACGACCTGTTCAAGGAAGACTCCAGCAGGAAGCTAACTGCGGAACCCAAGTTCGTCCAGAAGAGAAGGCAACTTACTGATAGCAAGGATACTTACGAAGATGTGTCAACTTCTCGCATGCGGTACAACAACAAAATGCATCTGGTGCACGCACTCGTTGAGATTTTCGGCATTTTTTATTCTTTTCCTTTAGCCATGACAATCGAGCAGGATGGGAACGAAGTAGTTTTCTTCCTACTTTCGTTCTCCGACCTCTCACACCACCGCATGTGCGGTCCCGCCAAAAAGCATTCTAGAACTCCAGATTCACTTTATATATAGGATCTTCCAGTTCATCTTGCTTGACTAGGAACATGGTCATATAGACAGGTAGGTATTCGACATTGCCCTTCACGTGCAGGTTGTCATTGCACAGAACTATCGCCCTCCGTATTCCATAATTCGGGGTGCTCAGGACTTTGGACAGCGCATTATGACGTTCGTAATCCTTACCAGACTTGACTTCCAAGGGAATGATTTCATCATCCGTTTCCAATATAAAATCAATTTCTCCCTGCTTCTTGCTGTTGAAGTAGTATAAATCCCATCCATGAGCGTGAAGCTCTTGCGCGACAGCATTTTCAAATACGCTACCATAGTTCACGTTCACCTTTCCCTGCAGAATCTTCAGTTGGATCCCTCCTGATGAATATTGGCAAGAAAGCAGCCCTACATCGTTCTGGAAAAGCTTGAAAAGGTTCCGCTGCTCACTCAGTTTCAACGGAGAGACTGGCTCTTCGACATTGTATGTCGGAAGTGCCATGTCTGCGTCTTTGAGCCAGATGAAATCATTTTCATGTCTGCCGAAAGTCATATTCTCATTGAGACGTTTGAGGATGAACCGTTTGTTCTTGGCATTCAACTCGGAAGGGATGAGATCAAATACCTCATTGATATATAGTTTCTTTCTGACATCCTGATCGTAACGGGCTATGTCTTTCTTATAAAGATTGATAATATCCCTTTGTTCTTTCACCACGTTCTGAATATTGTTGGAATCTATATAAGTCTGGACAGCAGCAGGCATACCTCCAACTATGATGTACAACTGAAATAGTTGCATCATCTTTTCATGTATATAGGCATCCACCAGCGTTTTTTCCGACCAAGATTTCTTGACAGCATCCAACACATTCTCCGGCACCCCCACGGCACTGACAAATTCCTCAAAATCCATGGGATAGACCTGCATCTCTGACATATAACCAACAGGCACTGAACGGATGTCTTTCAATTCAACACCCAGCAGGGAACCACTCAACGCATAAATATAGCTTCCTTCATCCACCAATGCTTTAACCCAGGTCATCACATCCGGGCATTCTTGCACTTCATCAAAAAAAATCAATGTTTTGCTTCGCACCAAAGGGACTCGCGAATATGCCGAAATCCTGAGCAGCAGTTCTTTGACATCTCCTGCCCCATTGATTATGTCCATCGCCTCCGGCTGAAGCAAGAAATTGAACTCAATGAGATTCAAGCCATGCAGTTTAGCATATTTTCGGATAGAATAGGTCTTACCTACCTGTCTGGCACCGATAAGAAACAACGCTTTCTTCGAGTTGGAGAAATGCACACCTATCTCGTTGTCAATCTTTCTATTAAGCATATATTGCACAATTTACGCAATGTGTTTTACCACAGTTTTTGCAACTTTTCCAAGGCAAATCTATGCTATTTTTGCAACTTTTCCAAGTATTTCATCTTTTATTCACATTATTCTCTACAACTCTAAGAATGGTTGACACAAACTTGAAATAGTAGATTAAAACCATTATTCTGTGCCGAAATATTCAGGAAAGGCGGTTTTAAGGGATGGTTTGGCGACTTCCTGGAGGGGGATCATCACGAAGGGGCGGTTCTCTATGTCCTTGTGGGGGATGATCAGATCGGGAGCGGAGATGTGCTCGGAGCCGTAGAAAAGGATGTCGATGTCGATTACGCGGGAGTGGTAGATGCGATTGCCTGCTCCGTCATATTCAGGAGGATCGGTTCTGCCCATCGCGCGCTCTATTGATTTGACCTTGGACAGCACATCCTTGGCTGCGTCCTCCGCCGGAATTTCCGGTCTGAAGGTTCGGTAAAGCGCCACGGCGTTCAGAAACTTGCCGCCGGAGAAACCCATCGGTTTGGTCTCTATCAGCCTTGAAAGAGCCGTGTAGTGGCCTTCAAAGGCTTCATCCATCCGATGAAGAGCCTCCTCGATGTTCCTCTCGCGGTCGCCAAGGTTGCTGCCGAGGGAAAAGTATATGCTGACAAATGCCATCGTTCCAGATAATACAGGCCTAAGTAACATTCAAAAAATAACCTGCATCATCTTAAGGAATCTTTTCGGTCTAGATCTCTTTTCTCATCAGTCATGTGCCACCGGCACACTCCTTCTTCAAAAAAAGATCTATCCTCGAAAATCTTCTCTTAATCTGAAGCAACTTATTTTTTTCATGTTCCTAAAAATATTCAAACCTAAATCAAGCTGCCAAAATTGAATATACCGGATCAGGAATTCGGTTCCTTCGAATAGTCCGGGCCGGCACCAGGATCAACCCTGTCAGATGAAGAATCAATGACATCCAGACCAAGTTCCAGACGTGCCTCGTCAGAGAGCATCGATTGATCCCAAGCCGGGTCAAAGACCAGTTCCACGTTGCAGGCCTTTATTCCGGGAACGTCGGTGACGTTTTTCTGAACCTCCTCCAGCACCTCGTCAGCCATCGGGCAGTTCGGGGCGGTGAAAGTCATCTTGATGAAAGCCTCGTGGTTCTTGTTGATGACAAGCTCGTAGATGAGGCCGAGGTCGTAGATGTTGACCGGAATCTCGGGATCATAAACCTGCTTCAAGGCAAGAACCACATTGTCATAAAGCGGTGCCAATGCCTTTACATCCTCAGCGGAAAGCACCTCACTCTCCTGCTCAACATGCGGCTCGGAAGCTGCCACCCTATTTTCTTCTTCCTTATTATTTTTGAATATACTCATATCTAAATATTACTCAGAATTAATGATATGCCTTGCCAAAAATAAACCTTATATTCCATTTATGAATAATAGAAAAGAAGTTCTTCAAAAGACATATCAAAGTTTTAGACGCTGTTTTGATTTGTATGTCTGAAAATGAAGATTTTTTCACCTCGAAAGAACATTTCAAACAAATCAAAACAGATTCTTATCAATTCTTATTTATCACTGTTCTCCAGCGCCACAGCCTTGATGGTGTCGATCATCGAGACCAGTCCGTTGGCTCTGGTCGGCGAGAGATTCTCCTTAAGACCTATCTGGTTGATGAATCCGAAATCGTCCGCGGCGATCTCTTTCGGTGTGCGGCCAGAATAGACATTGATCAGAAGGGAGATTATGCCTTTCGTGATGATCGCGTCGCTGTCGGCCTTGAACCAAAGTTTTCCGTCCTCCAGACGCCAATCCAGCCAAACTCTGGACTGACATCCCTTAATCAACTTATCCTCAGTCTTTTCCGATTCAGGATACGCCTCCAGATTCTTTCCCAAGTCGATGAGATACTCGTATTTGTCGAGCCATTCATCGTACATCGAGAAATCCTCAATCACAGACTGTTTAGCTTCCTCAAGTGTGTTCATCTAATTTATATCTAAAATACATCTTTCTGTTTTGGCGCTTCGACAAGCTCAGCGACCGAAAAATCAATATATGAATTTCAACAAGCTACTACCGGTACATAATCTACGGTCTCTGAGCCTGTCGAAGGGTCGCAAGACCTAAATAACTAATGGTACCGATTCACTACACCAACATAGCGGTCGCCTTGTCAAGCGACTTGATGAAATATTCAGCCTCTTCCATCGTGTTGTACGGAGCTAAAGAGGCGCGGAGCATGCCAGTCACCCCGAACCTATCCATCAACGGCTCGGCACACATCTGCCCGGACCGCACGGCAATCCCCATCTTGTCCAAAATCAAGGCCAGGTCCTCATGATGCGCCCCCTCAACGCTGAAAGAAAAGAGCGGAATCTTTGTCTCCGTTCCACGTGGAACGCCATAAAGACGGATCCTCGGGTTGCTTGTCAAAGAGTGGAGAAGGTACTGGGACACAGCCTCTTGAGCATTAAGTAACTCTTTATCTTTCATCAATTTAAGCATCTCGATAGCTGGTTCCAGCGTCGGAATGGCATTGATGTTCTGGGTTCCGGCCTCAAACTTCTCAGGAAGTGGAGCGTAAGTCGTGCCGGAAAACCTGACGGTAGCGATCATCTCTCCCCCGCCCTGATAAGGAACCATCTGATCCAGCCACTTACGTTTCCCGTAAAGTACCCCGGTTCCGGTGGCCGCATAGAGTTTGTGTCCGGAAAAAGCGTAGAAGTCACAGTCAACATCCTGAACGTCAACACCTTCGTGAACCATACCCTGCGCTCCGTCGATAAGAACAGGACAACCAACTGAGTGACAAATACTTACAATCTCCTTAACGGGATTCAAAATGCCAAGCACATTGGAAATCTGAGTGACGGCGACAATCCTGGTCTTGGGATTTAGCAAGGATTTCAACTCCTCAAGATTCAGATGGCCATCCTCGTCCACGTGCAAGACCCTCAGAACAGCGCCTTTTCTCTGGCAAAGCATCTGCCACGGAACGATGTCTGAATGATGCTCAGCCTCGGAAACGATGATCTCATCGCCCTCATTGACGAATGTCTCTCCGAAAGAGAAAGCCACAAGGTTGATGGATTCCGTAGTCCCGGAAGTGAAAACTATCTCTTCACGGGAAGCAGCGTTAAGATATTCCTTGACAGCATCGCGCGTGCTTTCATATTCATCAGTGGCATCGACGGCGAGTTTGTGGACCGCGCGGTGGATGTTGGCGTTCGCTCCGACAGTCAGTTCAGTCCATTTGTCGATGACAGACTGCGGGCGCTGGGCTGTGGCGGCGTTGTCAAAATAGACAAGCGGCTTGCCATAGACAGTGCGCGAAAGCGCCGGAAACATATTCCTAAGTTCCTGAATATTCATTGTCAAACCTCCATTCAATCTTGCAAACTTACATAAAAATCTGCGATTTTTACGCCCGTCCAATAAGAAAGGAACAGTTTTTTAGAGGAAATATAATCAAAAGCATCGGAAGAATGGATGGTAATTGGAATTGTGTGTATATAAAAAAAACTTAATGAGAATTATAAGTCGCTACATTGCAAGCACTGAAAATCACTTCGATGCTTCGACAAACTCAGCAATCACTCTATCATTCGGTCACTTAGCCTGCCGAAATGTGGAAGCCACACACAATAATATTCAATGAAATAATTATGAATATAAAGAGTTATTAACGCAAATAATGCTAATTTTGCCTTGAACAAAAATCTTTGAATATGATTGATTACATCAAGGGTACGATAGTGGAGCTTTCCCCCGCCGAGCTGATTCTGGAGAACAACGGCATCGGGTACAGCATTCTGATTTCGTTGCAGACCTTTCAAGCGTTACAGGATAAGAAAGACGCAACAGTTTACATCTTCCATTACCTTCGTGAGGATGCGGAGCTGTTCTATGGATTCGCGACCAAAGACGAGCGGGAGCTGTTCGAACTGCTGATCAGCGTGTCAGGTATCGGGGTAAATTCTGCCAGGATGATGCTGTCTTCGCTATCGGCGGAGGAAATCAGGCAGGCTATTCTTTCGGAGGACATCGCAAGAATCAAGAGTGTGAAGGGTATCGGGGTCAAGAGCGCCCAGAGGCTTGTTCTGGAGTTGAAGGATAAGATCGTCAAAGGCGAGGGGGCAGATTCCACAGAACTTTTCGGTGGCAACCGAAGCGAGATTGTCGAGGAGGCCAGCAGGGCTCTTGTCATGCTTGGATTCGCAAAACCAGCTGTCAACAAGGCCATTCAGGCCGTCCTCAAGGCCAATCCAAACGCCAAAGTCGAACAGATTATCAAGTCGGCATTGCAGATGATGTAAACATCTTCTCGCTGATTGCGGCAAAAATATAAAGACTTTGACTACCTGCGCTTTGCGCCCTAAACGGGTAAAGGGTAGCCAAAGTCTTTATCTTTTTGCCTTATAGGAAAATAAGGCGGTAATAACTACGATAGGCGAAATGTGTATGACATGAACCACCTGAGCTTCGCGCCTTAAACGGGTAAAGGGTAGCCAAAGTCTTTATATTTTCACCTCATAGGATAATAAGGTGGTCATTACTCCGATAGGCGAAATGTATATGACTTGAACCACCTGCGCTTCGCACCCTAAACGGGTAAAGGGTAGCCAAAGTCTTTATATTTTCACCTTATAGGATAATAAGGCGGTAATAACTACGATAGGCGAAATGTATATGACTTGAACCACCTGAGCTTCGCGCCCTAAACGGGTAAAGGGTGGTTCAAGTCATACACATTTCACTGTTGAATCACCGTCCGAAATAGACAAACAGAACGGAGATGTCGGCGGGAGAGACACCTGAGATGCGTGAGGCTTGGGCGATGGTGGTAGGCTTGTAGCGAAGGAGTTTCTGGCGACATTCTATGGTTAGACCGGAAACCTTGTCAAAATCGAAATCATGTGGAATCTTCAAATCCTCAAGACGGGCGATTTTCTCCGCTATGGATTTTTCTCGCTCTATGTAGCCTTTGTACTTAACTCCGATCTCGACAGAATCAATGATTTCCTTTCGACGCTGCGATGAACCAATGTCCTCCCCTTCCGGAAGAACCACAGAAAACTTATCGAATGTTCCACGTGGAACAAAATTTAATAATTCATCAAGTGAAATCTCTGGACGGGAAGCAAGATCAGAGATACGTTTCGACTCGGAAAGGGTGGCAGAGTTAGACTCGGAAAGATAGTCATTGATGACATCGGCACGAAGATTAACCTCGTCACACATACGAGCAAGATCATTGACCGTCTCGTACTTTTCCGTCATAAGTCGGTACCTTTCTTCTGAAGCGAGACCTATTTTGTAAGACTTTTCCGTCAGACGCAAGTCGGCGTTGTCCTGTCTCAGAAGAATACGATACTCCGCACGAGAGGTGAACATCCTGTAAGGTTCGTCAACCCCTTTTGTGATCAGATCATCAATCAGTACTCCGATGTATGACTCATCACGACGAAGGACAAAAGGCTCCTTGCCATGAACCTTCAAATGAGCGTTAATACCAGCTATAATTCCCTGAGCACCTGCCTCTTCATAACCTGTTGTACCATTTATCTGACCAGCGAAATAAAGCCCTTCTACATTTCTAAGTTCAAGAGTGTTAAGGAGTTGCGTAGGGTCAAAGTAGTCATATTCAACGGCATAGGCAGGCTTGAATATCTTGGCGGACTCCAAACCCTCGATAGAGTGCAAGGCATCCAACTGAACATCCAGCGGAAGTGAGGATGAAAAGCCTTGGAGATAATATTCATTGGTATCCCTCCCCTCCGGCTCCAGAAAAAGTTGGTGGGATGTCTTGTCCGGAAACACCCTCAACTTATCCTCGATGCTCGGACAATACCTCGGCCCCTTGCCGGTAATCAGACCGCTGAACATCGGAGAATCCTTGAAGCCCGAACGGAGAATGTCGTGAACCTTTTCATTGGTGTGGAGAATGAAGCATGGCATTTGACTCCCCTCCCCCTGAACAGAGGAAAGAATATTCAAATAGGAAAACCTCTCCGGCGACTCGTCTCCGAGTTGCCTCAAAAGTTTCGACGTGTCCACTGATGAAATGTCGATCCGGGGTGGGGTCCCCGTCTTCATCCTCCCTGTCCGAAGACCGAGACTGACGAGCTGTTCGGTCAGACCGTGAGAGGACAACTCCCCTATCCGGCCTCCCTCGAAAGTAGTGCGACCGATGAACATCCTTCCGTTCAAGAACGTTCCGGTGGCCAGAATAACGGTCTGAGATTTAAAAATTGCCCCGGTATTTGTCTTGACTCCGCAGATTTTTGAATTCTCAAAGAGAAAAGAAGTGACAAAATCAGCATAAATATCTAATTTACAAGAGTTTTCAAGAATATTCCGCCAGTACGCGGAAAAGAGCTGTTTGTCGCACTGGGCGCGCGGACTCCACATTGCCGGACCCTTGGAACGGTTAAGCATGCGAAACTGAAGGGTCGAAGCATCAGTGACACGACCCATCATTCCTCCGAGCGCATCAATCTCCCGGACAATCTGCCCCTTCGCGATTCCGCCGATCGCAGGGTTGCACGACATGCGCGCGAAACTCGTAAGGTCGGCGTTGATCAGCAAAACGGAAGAACCAAGATTCGCGGCGGCCATCGCAGCCTCGCAACCGGCGTGTCCCCCACCGACCACAATCACATCGTATGAATATGTCATATTCAAAAATAGCCTTGATTTAAAAGTAAACTTCCACCGCTAATGAATATTCTCATGGATTATTATATGCCTTGACAGTTTGAATATCTTCTCATCATCAATAAAATTTTAAGCAAAGGCATAGTAGCGATGATTAAGCCTTGTCCCTCAAACTTAGGTAATAGTCCTCCTTGGCTCGCATCTGCTTCTGATCCTCCGGAGTGTGGTCGTCGTAGCCGATAAGATGAAGGAGACCGTGGACGATGACACGATGAAGTTCCTCATCAAACTCGGCTCCGAATTCGACAGCATTCTCACGGACGCTGTCAATACTTATAAATAAGTCACCGGAAAGTTTGTCACCTTCGCAATAATCAAAGGTGATGACATCAGTGAAATAGTCGTGATGAAGATAGCGGATGTTCACATCAAGAATGTAATTATCTGAACAAAAGATAATTGAGATGTCACCAAGAGTCTTTATCTCACTTCCGGCGACCATTTTCAGCCATCTGTTGTTCGCAAGTTTGTTCTTGAACTCGAACTTGATGTCCTCGCAGTAATATCTGACCATAACCCAAAATTTTCCGCAAATCTACAACTATTAATTCAAAAAATTTGAAATAACAATTATTATTTCTATCTTTGAAAGCCTATTGGAAGGTCTTGCTTCCAGGCACATAAGGAATGATTGTTAAAATTAATTACTGATATGGAAATCAAGAAAACACCAAAAGCCGATCTTGAGAACAGAAGGACTCTCTACACGGAGATCGGACTCGTGGTTGCTCTTCTCGTAGTCTGGGGAGCTTTTTCCTACAGCACTAAGGAGAAGGCTGTAGCCAGCCTGGGCGAAGACACTCAGGTAGTTGAAGTTGAGGATATGGTTCCTATTACCCAGGAGACCCCTCCACCACCACCAGAGGCACCGAAGATTCCTGTTCTTTCTGACCAGATCGACATCGTAGAGGATGATATCAAGGTTGAAGACAACTTCATGAGCCTTGAGGATGATGCCAATCTCGGAGTCGAGATCATGGACTACGTCGAGGAAGTAAAGGAGGAAGTCGTTGAGGAAGAGGCTATTCCGTTCCAGTTGGTTGAGGAGAAGCCTTCATTCAACGGTGGAGACGCCAACGAGTTCTCAAAGTGGGTAAACTCCAAGCTTCAGTACCCTGAGATCGCAAAGGAGAATGGTGTTCAAGGACGTGTTACCCTTCAGTTCACCGTTAATCCTGACGGATCTGTCAGCAACGTGAAGGTTCTTCGTGGTGTTGACTCATCTCTTGACAAGGAGGCCGTCAGAGTTGTTTCGATGTCACCGAAGTGGAAACCCGGAAAGCAGCGTGACCGCGCTGTTAAGGTAACCTACACCTTCCCTGTTATCTTCCAGTTGAGATAATAACAAACTAAAATGAATATCAAGGCCGTCCCCAACCGGATGGCCTTTTTTGAATGAATCAGTCATTGAAGAAATGAAACTGGTCGCTGAGCCGATTGGTCACAGAGTTTGTCGAAGTGACCGTAATACAACAGTCGCTTCGACAGGCTCAGCGACCTCAAAAAGGTTCAGTGACCATTACAGAATGAGTATGGAAGAACAAATAGAAAAAGCCGTCTTTGTCGGCATCATCAGGCAGAACGATGACGACAGAAAGGTAATGGAATATCTTGATGAACTTGAGTTTCTGGCGGAAACGGCAGGAGCCAAAGGCGACAAGAAGTTCGTGCAGAGGCTTGACAAGCCTGAAAAAGCAACTTACATCAGAAGCGGAAAACTTCAGGAGATAGCGGATTACTGTGAGGAAAACGAAATCAAATATGTGATATTCGATGACGAGTTGACGGGAATGCAGCAAAGGAACATCGAGAAGGTAATCAGTTGCAGTTCAGTGATTGACAGAACCAGCCTCATCCTTGAGATCTTCGCCCAGCGAGCCAAGACATCCTACGCGAAGATGCAGGTGGAACTCGCCCGCTACAATTACATGCTTCCAAGGCTGGCCGGTATGTGGACCCACCTTGAGAGACAGAGAGGTGGCATGGGTACAAGAGGCGGTATGGGTGAGACCCAGATTGAGATCGACCGCCGTATCGTCAAGGAGAGGATAGCGAGGCTGAAGGAACAGCTGAAGAAAGTCGATAAGCAAATGGCCACGCAAAGGAGCAATAGAGGCTCTATGGTGCGACTTTCCCTCGTGGGATATACAAATGTAGGTAAAAGCACAATAATGAATCTACTGGCCAAATCTGACGTTTTCGCTGAGAACAAGCTGTTCGCCACCCTTGACACAACCGTCAGAAAGGTCGTTATAGAGAACGTCCCGTTCCTTCTGAGCGACACGGTAGGATTCATCCGAAAACTTCCTACTCAGCTTGTGGAGGCCTTTAAGAGCACTCTTGACGAGGTTCGTGAGGCTGACATATTGCTGCACGTGGTGGACATCTCGCACCCAGGCTTTGAGGAGCAGATGGAAATAGTCGAGAGAACTCTACAGGAAATAGGTGCGAGCAACAAGCCTGTCTTCGTGATATTCAATAAGATAGACGCTTACACCTACGAAGAGTACGATGAATTCTCGCTGACTCCGAAAGGCAAGGAGAACCGTTCACTGGATGAGTTGAAAAACAGCTGGATAGCTCAAGAAAAGACCCCGTGCATATTCATCTCTGCCATCAACAAGACCAACATAGAGAAGTTCCGCAGCGACATCTACAAAATGGTCGCCGAAATCCACGCCGGTCGCTACCCATTCAACAACTTCCTCTGGTAATTTATCAATAAAGGTCTCTGAACAACATAAGTAACATTCAAAAAATAACCTGCATCATCTTAAGGAATCTTTTCGGTCTAGATCTCTTTTCTCATCAGTCATGTGCCACCGGCACACTCCTTCTTCAAAAAAAGATTTATCCTCGAAAATCTTCTCTTAATCTGAAGCAACTAATTTTTTCATGTTCCTAAATAGCCAAAAAAGTCTCTCACGAAATTATTCACGTAACAAAAATTTCGAGTAGAGACTTTTATTGGCTCACGTAAGATACTTGATAGAGTTACTATCACGGCAAGAGCATTTTTCACACATAATACCACCATCAAATGTGAATTTTCTATCAAGAGAAGCTATATAGACTGTGTTTGCTTCAGTGACAGTTCTTATAGGCAATTTCTCCATAAAGATCTCACAAACAATAATATATTAATATCACCACAAATTTAAAAATAACCTGCATCACTTTAAATTTGCAATATATTGATGTTCAAGGTGATTCTATGTATTCATTTTTATCGGTTGACGCAACTTGTTCTTTCAACATTACTTAAGGGCATTATCCGCAAGAATGCCAATCTTTTACAAACCACGGACACGCTAAAACGCCACCGACGGTATTCAATCCGCTATCACTGTGGCTGACCCTCCCTCGGGATATGGGGGTCAGCCACACACTATGGCCTCTCAGCATTACCAGAGCCATTCTTGCGTGCCCGTGGTTTGCACAGGGTTTGCACAGGAACCAAAAATCAAAACAGCAGACCAACTCTTGCGTGCCTGTGGTTTGCACAGGGCATCTCGCCAAATCAAAACAGCTTTCAAGGGCATTATCCGCAAAGAATGCCAATAATTTACAAACCACGGACACAATAAAACGCCACCAACAGTATTCAATCCGCTATCACTGTGGCTGACCCTCCCTCGGGATATGGGGGTCAGCCACACACTATGGCCTCCCAGCATTGCCAGAGCCATTCTTGCGTGCCTGTCGTTTGCACAGAAACCAAAAAACAAAACAGCAGACCCACTCTTGCGTGCCTGTGGTTTGCACAAGGCTCAAAAAAAACTCAAAACAGCAGAGCCGTTCTATGATGTTCAGGGTTATTCAATGTATTCATTTTTATCGGTTGACGCAACTTGTTTTTTCAACATTACTTAAGGGCATCAATAGCCTCAAATAAATTGCATCAATAAAACATTCAACTTCTAAAAAATAGGCAACATATAATAACAGCTAAAAAGAAGAGTCCACTTGAAAAAGTAGTTTTTGAAAAAAAAATGTGCCACACAGGTAATTTCAACGGGGGTAAAAAGTGGTAAATGGCACTTTTTCAAGTGGGTTCAAAGAATAATACGAGTATTTGGGATACGGCAAAAAAAAAGTCGGAAAAGCAAAACCTTTCCGACTAAAATATTCAGTGATAAAGTTTTACTCTGAGAATTTCGCCTTGAGGAACTCACGGTTGAGACGGGCGATGTGGTCGATGGAGATTCCCTTAGGGCACTCCATCTCGCAGGCACGGGTGTTGGTGCAGCTACCGAAGCCAAGCTCCTCCATCTTCGCGACCATATTCCTGGCCCTTCTGGCGGCCTCTGGACGGCCTTGAGGAAGCAGAGCGAGGGAACTTACCCTTGCGGCCACGAACAGCATCGCAGAGCCGTTCTTACAGGTTGCCACGCAAGCGCCGCAACCAACGCAGGCAGCCGCGTCCATACTCTTCTCAGCATTCTCGTGAGAGATAAGGATGTTGTTGGCATCCTGGGCGGAACCGGTTCTGACAGAGATGAATCCACCGGCCTGAAGGATCTTGTCGAACGCGCTGCGGTCAACGACCAAATCCTTGATGATAGGGAAACCAGCGCTTCTGAAAGGCTCCACGGTGATGGTAGCGCCATCCTTGAAGTGACGCATGAAGAGCTGGCAGGTGGTCACATGATCGTCCGGACCGTGAGCGCGGCCGTCAACGAACAACGAGCATGCACCGCAGATACCCTCGCGGCAGTCGTGGTCGAAAGACACAGGACCGCTGCTCTGGCAGCCTCTGTCAACGGCTACTGGATCGTTACCCTCACGGATCAGCTGCTCATTGAGGATGTCAAGCATTTCGAGGAAAGAGGCGTCCTCCTCTATTCCGGAAATATGATAAGTCTCAAAATGACCTTGTTCCTTGGCGTTCTTCTGACGCCATATCTTAAGATTGAAATCCATAGCCGATTCTAGTCTTTATAATTTCTTGTTTTAACTTCGATGAACTCGTACTTGAGAGGCTCCTTATGAAGCTCAGGCTCCTGGCCTTCTCCCTTGTACTCCCAGGCGGCGACATACATGTAGTTGGCGTCGTCTCTCTTGGCCTCCCCTTCCTCGGTCTGGCTCTCCACACGGAAGTGACCACCGCAGGACTCGTTCCTGTTCAGGGCGTCACGAGCCATGAGCTCGCCGATCTCGAAGAAGTCCTCAAGCCTTAGGGCTTTCTCAAGCTCCTGATTGAACTGATACTGCTCTCCTGGAACACAAACATCCTTGTAGAACACAGCCTTGAGGTCGTTGATTTCCTTGATTGCCTTCTTCAGACCTTCCTCGCTGCGGGCCATGCCTACATACTCCCACATGATGTTTCCCAGCTTCTTGTGGATGGAGTCAACAGTCTGCTTGCCCTTGATGGCGAAGAGTCTGTCGATTCTGGCCTGAACATCTTTCTCGGCCTTGTCGAAGGCAGGGTTGCTGATGTCGGTCTTAGGCTCGGCGAACTTGTGTGAAAGATAGTCGGCGATGGTGATAGGCAGCACGAAGTAGCCGTCAGCCAGACCCTGCATGAGGGCGGAGGCTCCAAGACGGTTTCCACCGTGGTCTGAGAAATTGGCCTCACCGATGGCGTAGAGTCCAGGGATGGTGGTCTGAAGATCGTAGTCAACCCAGATGCCGCCCATCGTGTAGTGGATGGCAGGGTAGATCATCATAGGCTCCTCCCAAGGGCTTACGTTATTGATCTTGAAGTACATGTCGAAGAGGTTGCCGTAACGCTCCTGTACCCTCTGGTGTCCGAGGCGCTTGATGGCGTCGGAGAAGTCGAGGAACACCGCGAGACCTGTCTCGTTGACACCGAAGCCGGCGTCGCATCTTTCCTTGGCGGCTCTTGAGGCCACGTCACGAGGAACGAGATTGCCGAACGCAGGGTAACGGCGCTCGAGATAGTAGTCACGGTCCTCCTCAGGGATCTGCGAAGGCTTGATCTCGTGCTTGCGGAGCTTCATCACATCCTCCATCTTCTTAGGAACCCAGATACGTCCGTCGTTACGCAGGGACTCTGACATAAGGGTCAGCTTGCACTGCTGCTCGCCGTGTACCGGGATGCACGTAGGGTGGATCTGCGCGAAGCAAGGATTTGCGAAATAAGCTCCCTTCTTGTAGCACTGCCATGCGGCCGAACCATTGCTGTTCATGGCGTTGGTTGAAAGGAAGTAGGTGTTGCCGTAGCCACCGGTTGCGATAACCACAGCGTGGGCGCCGAATCTCTCAAGCTTGCCGGTGACGAGGTTGCGGGCGATGATACCCTTGGCCTGGCCGTCGATGATGACGAGGTCAAGCATCTCGTGGCGAGGATAGCTCGTAACGGTTCCCGCTGCGATCTGGCGGTTGAGAGCCGCGTAAGCTCCGAGAAGGAGCTGCTGTCCGGTTTGTCCACGGGCGTAGAACGTACGGCTTACCTGAACACCTCCGAACGAACGGTTGGCCAGGTAGCCGCCGTACTCACGGGCGAAAGGAACACCCTGGGCGACGCACTGGTCGATAATGGCCGCGCTGACCTCGGCGAGACGATAGACATTCGCCTCACGGCTGCGGTAGTCACCTCCTTTGATCGTGTCGTAGAAGAGACGATAGACAGCGTCATTGTCATTCTGATAGTTCTTAGCGGCATTGATACCACCCTGGGCGGCGATGGAGTGCGCGCGGCGAGGTGAGTCACTGATGCAGAAAACCTTGACATTGTAGCCAAGCTCACCGAGAGTAGCGGCTGCGGAAGCGCCGCCAAGTCCGGTACCGACAACGATGATTTCAAGCTTTCTTCTGTTGTTCGGATTGACGAGTCGGAGTTCCGACTTACGTTTGGTCCATTTCTCGGCCAAAGGACCGTCAGGAATCTTTGAGATTAATTTATCGGCCATATTCTGAATATGTTATTTATAAAATTCCAAATGAAATCGCAATAAGTCTGCAATTTTAGTCATTTTTCTCGTAATCAGCAATTTTATGAGCCATTTTTGGCGATTTAGTAACATAAAAAAAATAAGTTGCCTCAGATTAAGAGAATATTTTCGAGGATAGATCTTTTTTTCGAAGAAGGAGTGTGCCGGTGGCACATGACTGATGAGGAAAGAGATATAGACCGAAAAGATTCCTTAAGATGATGCAGGTTATTTTTTGAAGGTTACTTACCTGCACATATTTTATGATAGCGCCGGTAAATCCGTCTGGTGAAGCGGTCATAACGCCGCACCGACATCTCATTTGAAAAATGACGATCTACATATTTCTCTACCTTACGGCAGTCACCCTCGCAGCCATGTTCAAAACCCAAAGCCGCCTTCAAGGCAAGAGCAGCGTCACAGATGGCGGCGTTGTCACTCCGCCCTGACTTTTTCATGTAGTCAGGAATATGATCGCTCCCGAAAACCTTAAGAGGTACATAGACAGTACTGGTCGGACTGCCTAAAAGCGTCCACATCACGGTGTTGCAAGGATCAACCCCCGAAGAAACCCCTTCAAAAACCACAGAGGCGGAAGTAATTTCACGCATGATTGGCTTTCCGGTGCGGGAAATCTCATTGAATAGAAATCTGTGGTCGATTGTAGCCACATCAGCGGAAGACATTATGTCAGAAGCCTTTTCAAACCTGTCCACTCCCTTGCGGTCCTCTTTGCGGCCACTTCTGGTGAAATTCGTCACAACCATATAGCCGCCTGGTTGGTCAGCCACGATGTACTTCTTCCAGGAATGGTTGTTCACCTCATAATAAGCGGCCTCGCCGAGCGCGTCGATGATGCCGAAATTGGCCTCCACTCCCCAAGGCTTCGGAAGTGAATCGAGCATATTCTCAAAGTCCTGGAGACTGCGGCATATTCCCAAAGCCTTGTACATGACAATTCCCTCCTTGTCCATTTCGGAGGCAGGAACATCATCATCCTTAAGGTCATAGGTGGCGGTGTTCATGATGCAGAAGCCGGCGGAATTGACTCCGGACCACACTTCCCCTCCCCGAGACGGAGAGTTCACTAGACCTATGAACGAATATTCAAGCCCTTGGAACCATTCCATCCTGTTGTTCAGCTCGCCTGTGTCGCGGTGTTTGAGCATCACAGGACGCCCATCAACACGCACTCCCCCGGAAATGATCACGGATGTGCAGCAAAAAGCTTTGAATGAAATGAATATGAGCGCAGATGCGACAATGAATATCTTAGAAAAGCGTGCCATCCTCATCCTTTTTTGATTCAAGTTCAGCGTCCAGTCCAAGATGATGGTAAGCCATCTCCGTGGCGACTCTTCCACGTTGGGTACGCACAATGAAGCCTTCCTTAATAAGGAACGGCTCATAGACCTCCTCGAATGTGCCTTGATCCTCGCTGATCGCCGTGGCTATGGTATTGGCTCCGACAGGGCCACCCTTGAACGTGGTGATTATCGTGCGGAGAATCTTGTTGTCAATGGAGTCCAGTCCCCTCTTGTCTATCTTGAGCTTGTCAAGGGCGTAACGGGAGATGTCCAAGTCAATGTGGCCGTCCCCCATCACCTGGGCGAAATCACGGACACGCTTCAACAGCGCGTTGGCGATTCGCGGCGTTCCACGACTTCGCAGAGCGATTTCCTTCGCGGCCTCGTCATCAATCGTGACATTCAGGATGCGGGAACTCCTGCGCACGATTCTTATCAAATCCGATGTATCGTAATATTCAAGGGCACAGTTGATTCCGAACCTTTCACGCAAAGGAGCCGTGAGCAGTCCGCTTCGTGTCGTGGCACCCACAAGGGTGAACGGATTCAATGAAATCCTCACCGATCTGGCACCAGGCCCTTTGTCTATCATTATGTCGATGACATAGTCCTCCATCGCCGAGTAGAGATATTCCTCGACCTCGGGAGACAGACGGTGGATCTCGTCAATGAAAAGCACATCCCCGGTCTCCAAGGAAGTCAGCAGACCGGCCAGATCTCCGGGCTTGTCCAGCACCGGGCCGGACGTCACCTTCATGTTCACGCCCATCTCGTTGGCGATGATGTGCGCGAGGGTGGTCTTTCCAAGACCCGGAGGCCCGTGAAACAGCACATGGTCAAGGGCTTCGCCTCTCATCTTGGCTGCCTTGACGTAGATGTTCAGATTGGAGACAATCTCTCTTTGTCCGGTGAAATCTTCAAGCCCCTGCGGGCGGATTATTCCGTCCAAATCCTTATCTTTGCCGGCGTTTGTACTGTGCGGATCAAATTCTGTCATCAGAAAGTGTTTTAATCAGTACAAAGATAGTGAAAACAGCCGGAAGAAAGCGCCGCAAGGCCAGCAACAAAAAGAAAATTCAATGACTAATAAATATAATTGATAGATTCATAGATAAGTTTTTTGATTCTATATGAATTGTTAATTTGTTGATAACTTGTTTTAAGCATTGAAAACCAGATTGTTGCGCATTGCATAAATTGTTGGTTACGCTATTGAAAAGTTTTTGATGAACTGTTGAAAAGCGTGCCTGGAACGAAAGCTAACTTTTCGGATTCTGTTTTTCACAGGGTTTTCAACAGCTTTTTAACATGATTTAGACGCTTATGTTGATAAGTACAGCATCCGTTAAAAAACTATCCGCAGGGCTTGTCTCGAAAAGGGAAATCTATTGCAAGGGACTGTTCCTTTCCGCAAGGTGGTTTGTCGTCTCTCATGTCGCTTCAGAAGGTACGAACGTGATTGTCCTTCCTGACAGGGAAAGTGCTGAATATTGCTGCTCAGACCTTTATGCGCTGACCGACGGGGACATCGTGTTTTACCTGCCGGACAGCGGCAAAGGCGTTGAGAGGAGCAACTATAAGTCCTCGCTTGGAGTCCAGAGGACATCAGCCGTGGGAAAGATACTTTCCAATGCCGGCGATACGGACAGATTGTTCATAGTGACCTATCCGGATGCCTTGGACGAACCTGTACCGGCTCCGGACAGTATAAGGACTTCGATACTCAGGATCTCCGTAGGGCAGGAAATCTCACATGACTCCATCAGGGATATTCTTTTCTCACAAGGGTTTGAGAAAGTTGATTTCGTCTCTGCCCCGGGACAATATTCGATAAGAGGATCAATCATTGACATATTCTCATATTCATTCAATCACCCTTACAGGGTTTCTTTCTTCGGAGATGAGGTTGAGAAGATCCATGTGTTTGACTGCAACACCCAGTTGTCTGGCGAGGAGAGGAAAGAGATTGAGGTTTTCCCTGATCTTGCCGCAGAGAATCCGGAAACCGGGAACGTGAGTGTCTCCAGTCTGTTTCCCGAAGGAACTGTCGTCTGGCTCGACTCTTCCGACATGTACAAGGAAAGAGGTTTTTTCAGTGGTTTGAATGGGTTTAAGAGGGTTTTTCTTGAGGTTCCTCTCGGTGTGGACACCGAGGATGCCGTTGCGTTCAACATAGCTCCCCAGCCAGTGTTCAACAAGAACTTCGAACTTCTCACCGCTGACATCAGGCAGAACATGGAGTATGGGTACAAGGTTTTCATATTCAGTGAGAAGAATTCTCAGATCGAGCGTTTGAAGTCCATTCTGATCGAGAACAGCGGGCTTGTGCCAGGTTTTGTCGCCGGGAAGAACATTCATTCCGGATTCATCGACAGGGACGACAAAATCTGCTGCTACTCTGACCATGAGATTTTCGACCGTTTCCACAGAGTGAGTGTCAGGAGGACGGTTGAGAAGAGCGAGCAGCTGACACTTAATGATTTGACAGCGTTCAACATCGGGGACTACATCGTGCACATCGACCATGGTGTCGGGGTGTTCGGAGGGCTTGTCAGGATGAGAGACGACAAGGGAAGGATGCATGAGGTAGTGAAGCTTATGTACAAGGACGGGGATGTGGTGTTTGTTTCCGTGCATTCACTGAACAAGATTTCAAGGTTTCGCTCCAAAGACGGGATTCCTCCTAAGGTAAACAAACTTGGGTCAAAGACTTGGCAGAATCTTAAAATCAGCGCCAAGTCCAGGATAAAGGACATCGCCAAGGATCTCATCCAGCTTTACGCCAAGCGTAAGACCACGCAAGGTTTTGCTTACTCCCCCGACAGTTATCTTCAGGAAGAGTTGGAGTCTTCTTTCATGTACGAGGACACTCCGGACCAGGAGTCGGCGAACAAGGCTGTGAAGAAGGACATGGAGGACAACAGCCCGATGGACAGGCTTGTCTGCGGGGATGTGGGATTCGGAAAGACGGAGATCGCCATCAGGGCGGCCTTCAAGGCTGTGACTGACGGAAAACAGGTGGCTGTGCTTGTGCCGACAACAATTCTATCACTACAGCACTACACGACGTTTTCCTCACGTCTGAGGAATTTCCCTTGCACGATAGATTATGTAAGCAGACTTCGCACGACAAAGGAAATCAATGACATAAAGGATAGGTTGAAGAACGGGCAGCTGGACATAGTGATAGGCACGCACAAGTTGCTCGGCAAAGGGTTTGATTTCAAGGACTTGGGTTTGCTGATCATCGATGAGGAACAGAAATTCGGCGTTTCGACGAAGGAGAGGCTGCGTCAGGTCAAGGCCTCTGTGGACACGCTGACTCTTACCGCCACGCCTATTCCCCGTACCTTGCAGTTCTCTTTGCTCGGGGCAAGGGATTTGTCCATCATCAACACTCCCCCTCCGAACAGGATCCCTACCCAGACAGAAATCATCCTTTTCGACAAGGATGAGATCCGGAGCATCATAAACTATGAACTCAACCGCGGCGGCCAGCTGTTTTTCATCCACAACAAGGTAGAGGAACTGCCTTCGATCCATGAGATCCTGCACAGGCTCGTGCCTGACATGAAAATCTGTGTAGCTCACGGTCAGATGGAGTCCAAGGATTTGGAAAACAGAATGTTGGACTTCATCCGTGGAGATTACGACATGCTGCTCTGCACCACCATCATCGAGAACGGACTGGACATTCCGAACGCCAACACCATCATCATCAACCAGGCTCAGAACATCGGCCTGAGCGACCTTCATCAGCTCCGTGGGCGTGTCGGACGGTCGGACAGGAAGGCTTTCTGCTACCTGATAGTACCTCCGCTTGTCACCATCACGGATGATGCTCGCAGAAGGCTTAAGGCCATCGAGGAATTCTCAGATCTCGGCAGCGGATTCAACATAGCGATGCAGGATCTGGACATCCGTGGCGCCGGCAATCTTCTGGGGGCGGAGCAGAGCGGATTCATTATGGACATGGGATACGAGACCTACCAGAAAATCCTCGCCGAAGCAATGGAGGAACTTGGGGTCGAGACAGGAATATCCACGGCCCGCACCGAGGAATCCTTTGTAGAGGACTGCACTATAGAGACTGACCAACCTGCGATGATCCCAGATTCGTACATTGACATAACAGCCGAGAAAATAAGAATTTACAAGCAACTTGACAGCATGACGAGCGATAAGGAGATAGACCGTGTGAAATCCCAGTTGGAGGATAGGTTCGGAGAGATGCCTCAGGATGCTGACAACCTGTTCTATGTCGTCAAGATCAGAAATCTCGGCGGTAGTCTCGGGTTCGAGAAGATCATCATCAAGAACGGAATGATGATCATGTTCTTCATAGCCAACCAGATGTCTCCTTATTATAAGTCAAAGGTCTTTTCTGGAATATTACAGAACATCAACGCCAACGACCAGCTTTTCAATCTGAAGCAGTCGGAAGGAAAGCTCAAGATTGTCAGCCGCTGGATAGATTCTTTGCCGAAAGCTCTTCAGACTCTCAATAAATTGAAATAAAATTACTATCTTTGAAAGTTTGCCCGTTTTAGACAATGCCGAATCTTTTGGTAGAAATAGGAAATACGGCCCTCAAGGCGGCCTGGTCCGAGGGAATCACTCTCGGAAAGACTTTCCGTTACCAAGGCGAGAAGATGTTCGACTATGTGGATTCGCTGGTGGAGAAGGAAAAACCGGCGGTGATGGTCATTTCATCCACCATTGACATCAGCCGCGCTGAGGAGGAGAGGCTTGGCCGGAAATGCGGAACTTTGGTGATTTTGGACAGAAACCACACGGGGATAGCGGATGAATATTCACTACCTTCCTACCTGTCTCCGGACAGGATAGCCTCCGTGATTGCAGCAAGGCATCTTTTCAATGGAAAAGGCAGCATTGTCTTTGATTTCGGAACCACTTTGACAATTGATGTCATCGAGCCAGACGGGGAATATGTGGGAGGAAACATCTCCCCAGGATTCAGGACAAGATTCAAGTCTCTGTCGAGATATTCAAGGACTCTTCCGCTGGTTGACACTCCCCTTTCGGTAAGAACCACAGGTGATTCGCTGAAGTCTTCCATAGAATCAGGTGTCGTGTCAGGCATAATGTTTGAAATAACGGGCTACTTGTCTTTATTTCCCGAAAAAATGGTGGTTTTTACGGGGGGAGACGCTTTATATTTTGCAAAAAGAATGAAAAACTCCATCTTTGCAGTCTGCAATCTTGTAATGATGGGGTTAGCCTTAATCGCTGACAAGTATTATGTTGAAAGGAAAGGTTAGTAAGATACTCTTGTTTGTGGTGATGTCGTTCTGCGCGTTCCCTATGTTCGCCCAGAACGAGGCTTATAATGCCTACACCCCATATTCAATGTTCGGAATAGGTGAAATCTCGAAACAGGGAACCGCCTACAACAAGAGCATGGGAGGAGTCGGCATAGCGACAAGGGACAAAAGGAACATCAACATCCTCAATCCTGCCGCAGTCACCACAAGGGAGGCCAAATCTTTCATGGCGGACTTCGGTTTGGCGCAGGGTAACAGGTACTATGCCCAACATGACATGAGATCGTCAAACAACACGTTCAACATCTACGATTTCGTGATCTCGTTCCCTGTTTACAAGTCACTTGCGATGTACGCCGGTGTGACTCCGTACAGTGACATAGGCTATGAGGTCTCCTCAAAGGTCACCGATCCTTCTGTCATAGCGAACACAGGTGTAATAACCAACACGGTGAAGGGCTACGGCGGGATGACGAACATATTCCTTGGCGCCGGAATTGATGTGGCGAAAGGGCTTTCCGTAGGTGTGGAAGGGCAATATTATTTTGGCAATCTTCACAAGACCAATGATTTTGTCATGTCTAATTCCACCTACAGGAGCATTTCCAGCGGATTCAACATGGACATCAGCGCTGTCACCGCTAAATTCGGCGTGCAGTATGAGATGAGCCTTTCCGACAACATCTCTGCCATAGCTGGCGCTACCTACAGGCTTGGAACGAGCCTTAGGGGAGAGGTTGAAAGGTACGAGATCCAGTCTATATCCTCGATAAACGACTCGACTCCTTCTCCGAGGAGCTATGTGGACACTTTGGGAAAAGGTCAGGTCAAACTTGCCGGTGAGCTTGGAATCGGAATCGCCTTGAAAGGTGGAGACAAATGGACGGCCGAGATAAATTACGTCCGTTCCGACTGGAGTTCAGGCGGGATGAACAAGATTCCGGGGTTTGCCAATGTAGGCAATGCGGTCTTCAGCGCATCTGCGGCGCAGTCCGTAAGGGCCGGGTTCTCCATAGTGCCGAACAGGAATGACATCCGTTACTACCGGAAAAGGGTCACTTACCGTGCCGGAGCTTATTGGGATCAGGCGTATTGTAAGCTGGATGGAAATTCCATAAACGCTGTGGGAATAACATTGGGTGCCACTCTTCCTGTGTTCAGTTGGAGCAATGGCCTCACCCTTGGGGTAGATTTTGGCCAGAGGGGATCATTGACAGGTAATATGGTGAGGGAGAGATACGTCAACTTCAACATTGGAATCAATATCTTCGACATCTGGTTCATCAAACCAAAGTATAATTAATGAGTATAGAAATAAAACAATACAAAACCATGAAAAGGATTACACTAGTACTGTTGACTCTCGTTGCGGCTGCTTTCGGAACGAAAGTCTCCGCTCAAGGAAAGTATGGCGCGGACAGCGCGGAATGCATCAAGTATCTGTCTTACTATCAGGAGTATTACAAGCAGAAGAACTACACTGAGGCTCTTCCTAACTGGAGAAAAGCCTTCAAGCTCTGCCCTCCTACGGCAAGCCAGAACATGCTTCTTAACGGTATGACCCTCATGGGCAAGGAGATTGTCAAGACAAAGGATGCCCAGACTCGCGCCGCAATGATTGACACCGTCCTTACCCTCAATGATCTCAGGGCTGAATACTATCCTAAGTACGCTGTTGCTGCCTACAACTCAAAGGGACAGTACATAACACAGTACTTCAAGAATCCTCAGGATGTGTATGAACAGTTGAACAAGATCATCGAGATCAATCAGGAGAACACGAAGCCAAGCCTTCTTCTTCTTAATCTCAACGCGGCCATCGAACTTTACAAGAAGTCCGCTGTCGGGGCTGAGGATGTGATCAACACCTACCAGAACGCCATCGCCTTGCTTGACAAGGCTGGAAACGCCGAGGAGAACGCCAAAATCAGGTCTGACATCGAAGGACTCTTCATCACAAGCCAGGTGGCAAGCTGCGACAATCTTATCGCACTGTTCACTCCTCGCTATGAGGCTGATCCGGAGAACATTGATCTCGTTACCAACATCGTGAAGATGCTCGGCTCAACCGAAGGATGCCAGAACAACGACCTGTTCCTCAAGGCTGTGACAAAGATGCACAAGAACGAGCCTTCAGCCTCTTCGGCTTACTATCTTTACAAGCTTCATTCCGCAAAGGATGAGTCGGACATCGCAATCAAATACTTCGAGGAGGCTGTCTCACTTTGCGCCGATGATGATCCTGTCAAGGCTGACTACCTCATCGAGCTTGCCACATATTGTCTTAAGAACAACATTACAGGCAAGGCTTTTGACTATGCCAAGAAGGCAGCTGAACTTAAGCCTGACCATCAGGGAAAGGCCTATTACCTCATAGCCACAATCTGGGGATCAACCCGTTGCACCGGAAATGAGGTGGAAAGCAGGGCTAAATATTGGGTGGCTGTTGATTATCTCCAGAAGGCCAAGGCTGCTGACGCATCCCTGACCGATGACTGCAACAAGCTTATCTCAGCCTACAGTGTCTATTATCCAGTGGCCAGTGAAGCTTTCATGTACGGTATCCAGGCAGGTGAGACCTATCAGGTCAACTGCGGTGGAATGCGTGCGACCACAACAGTAAGGACACAGAAGTAGATCATCAGGAATTGAAACGGAACATACATAGTCTAAAGATGATTGCAACCGCTTCGGCGGTTGCTTTCATCGTATTTTCCTGCAAGGGAAAACTGTCCGAGGCGGAGCGTCTGAATCTTGCCGAGACTCCGGTCCAGACAGTTGACAGTATGTTTGTTGTGCAGACAAAGAATGGTGGCATTCAGATGAGGGCGGAGGCGGATGTGATGGAAAGGTACGAGAACGACACATGTTCCTACGAGCTTTTTCCAAAAGGTCTTCATGCGTTTGCCTACACTGATGACGACATGCTGGAAACTGTGCTTCATTCCAACAACGCGAAGCATTTCAAAAGCAAAAGAACCAATGATGAATATTGGTCGGCTTTCGGTAATGTGGTCGTACAGAATGTGATAAACCAGCAGACTCTTGAAACGGACACTCTTTACTGGGATCAGGCGAACAAGGAAATCTACACTGACTGTTATGTCAGGATGTTTTCCAACGACGGATTCCTGCAAGGATTCGGCATGAGATCCGACGAGATGGCGAGGAATGTCAGGATATTCAAGGCTTTCAACAGCGATGTTGTCGTCGTGCAGGATTCGACCAAGGTTATCATTGATTCTGTAAACTTTATTGGGCCTTTGCTTAAAAAATAATGGTTAATTGAATTAAAATCACTATCTTCGCACCCCAATACCTATTTTTTGGAAATTATAAAAACGTAATACACAATGGCGATTCTTCAAAAAACTCGCGAAAAGGCCGGCATGGCAGTGTCAATCATCATTGCCTTGGCCCTTTTGTCATTCATTATCGACCCTCAGACCCTTGAGACAGCGTTCAATGCCATGTCCTCAAGAAATGATGTGGGCGAGATCAACGGTAAGACTGTCTCTTATCTTGATTTCCAGCAGGATGTTGAAAAGTTCACAACCATCAATGAGATGGTTACCGGGTCTTCAGCCCAGACCGAACAGCAGCAGGAGCAGATTCGCAACGCCGCTTGGCAGAGCCTTTTGGACAAGTACTTGTTCATCAAGAACGCCAAGGCTGCGGGCATCAGGGTAGGTGAGGAAGAGATGAAGGATCTTCTCGCCGGAGACATGATCTCTCCTGTGATTTCCCAGAATCCTGCTTTTCAGGATGAGAACGGAAATTTCTCCAAGGAAGCCTTGCAGAATCTCATCAACGGAGTCTCACAGGATCAGACCGGCAGGATCAGAGAGTATTGGAACTATCTTCAAAACACTGTTTACACTCAGCAGTTCTATGCCAAGTACGGTTCATTGTTCACCCAGGGGAATTTCCAGAATCCTCTTATGCTCAAAAGAGCCATCGCTGAGAACAACAACACTACCAATGTTGATTTCGTGATGGTTCCCAACTATGGCATGGACACTACAGTAAAGGTCAGCGGTGAAGAGGTAAGGAAGTACTACGAGTCACACAAGAAGATGTTCAAGCAGAATGCTTCAAGGGACATGGAATATGTTGTCTTCGAGGTCAAGCCTTCCGAGAGTGACATCAATGCCACGAACGAGGCCATCGGTAAGGTTTACGATGAGTTCTCCACCACAGAAAACATGAAGTCTTTCCTTGCCAGAAACTCAGAGAGAAACTTCAATGAGTACTGGTACAAGGCCGGTGAGCTTGGCACGGTCAACAAAGGAATCAGCGAGTTCGTTGACAATAACGCCACCGGTACTTCTCCGATCGTCTCAGACAACAATGTTTTCTATGCCGCCAGAATCATAGCTACCGCCCAGATTCCTGATTCAGTCTATGTCAAGCACATTCTTCTTCAGGGTGGCTCTGAGGCAAAGGCTGACAGTCTCCTGAACGTGCTTTCCAAGGGAGAGAACTTCTCCAATCTCGCGGCCTCATATTCAGCTGACACCAGAAGTGCCGCTGACGGGGAGCAAGGCAACGTTGGTTGGATGACCCAGACTTACATGATTCCTGGTTTCGAATCAGTCCTTACGGCTCAAACAGGCAAGCCTTACATCGTTAAGACACAGTATGGCACACACATAGTTGAGGTTTCCAAGAGGACAGCGCCTGTCACCAAGAAGCAGGTTGCCATTCTTGAGAAGACCGCACTCGCAAGCGGCGAGACTTTCAACAGTTACTATGCTCAGGCCAGCAAGTTCTCAAAGATCGCGGCAGGCAAGTACAACAACTACAAGGCCGCTGTTGATTCAATGGGAATCTACTCACACCCTATGAAGGTCACCGAGGCCACTTCCAACTATGGTTCGATCTCTCAGGCCAAGGAAGTCACAAGATGGGTGTTCGACAACAAGGTCGGCAAGGTTTCCGAGATCATCACTATCAACAACAACTACCTGTTTGTAGCAACTGTCACCGGAATCCACAAGGAAGGCATAGCAAAGCTTGACGAGGTCAAGGATGCCATCCGTCAGCAGCTCTACTCCGAGAAGGCCAGCGAGAAAGCCGCGGCTGACATCGCTCAGAAGATTCAGGGACTTGGTGACCTTCAGGCAATAGCTGACACTCTTCACTCATCCGTAAGCACAGGTGTTGATGTAAGGTTCGCTTCCCTTGCCGGACAGGGACTTGATCCTAAGTTCATCGGTGCGGCATCAGTCGCTCCGGAGGGTAAGATCTGCTCTGTCGCCGGAACAATCGGGACCTACGTGTTCAAGGTAAATTCCCGCGACACCGGCTCGTTCTACACCGAGGATGACGCCAAGAACAGTGCCGCCCAGATCAACAACTACAGCACTCAGATGATTCTTCCTGTCATGATGATGGAATCTGACGTAAAGGACAACAGGGCGCGCTTCTATTAATGGAATTATTTACACATTAATATTTTGGGATGATTCATACGGGTCATCCCATTTTTTTTCTCAACTTTTATATTTGTCGTTTATACTGTAAATATTGTCAGGGTCAATACAAGATATTCTTTGTTGTTACTATCTTTAAAAACGTTAAAACGAATTTTGTGCTTTTATGTCATTTGTGACATTATGTAACATGAAAAAAATAAGTTGCCTCAGATTAAGATTCCTTAAGATGATGCAGGTTATTTTTTGAAGGTTACTATACTAAACAGGTAGTTTAACAACATTATTAATATGCACGATAGAATCCAAAAAGTTGCGTCCTGTCTTTCAAAGGTAAAGGCAGCGATGGCGGCTGTTCTCCTGCTTATGGTTGTCGGGACAGGCACCGCCTTGGCCCAGACTTCCGGCAGAACAATCACCGGCAAGGTGTTGGACGAGAACAATCAGCCGATGCCTGGCGTGACCATCATCGTAGATGGCACGACCAATGGTACGATGACCGGGTCTGATGGTACATTCACCCTTGGGGGAGTGCCGTCCGGAGCCACTGTCATTGTGTCTTGTATAGGTTACACCAATCAGGTTCTTCCTGAGGGTAAATCAAATTATGTCGTGAGTCTTGTCCCTGACTCCGAGATGCTTGAAGAGACGGTTGTGGTGGCGTTCGGTCAGCAGAAGAAGCTTTCCGTGACCGGTGCGATCTCTACGGTCGCTTCAGCTGATCTCCGCAAGACCACGTCCACACGTCTGGACAACGCTCTTGCAGGACGTGTCACAGGTCTTACATCCATGCAGAGTGGTGGCGGCCAGCCGGGTGTCGATGGCGCCACAATGTACCTTCGAGGAGCTGCGACAACCAATGGGAAGAGTCCTCTGATCCTTGTGGACGGTGTGGAGCGTGACAACATCCGCACTATCGACATGAACGAGGTGGAGAGCATATCCGTCCTCAAGGACGCGTCGGCGACTGCCCTTTACGGAGTGCAGGGAGCGAATGGTGTGATTCTTATCCAGACCCGAAAGGGACAGAAGGGAAAGGCACAGTTGAACATTTCGGTTGACCAGAGCTGGACATCATTCACAAAAGAGCCTTCAAGGCTTCATTCCTGGGAATATTGCGAGCTCAGGAACGAGGCGTTGCAGAACAGTGGTCGTAAAGCATTGTATTCGGACGAGATAATAGCTAAGTACAAGAATCCTCTTCTTGGATTGGATCCGTCATCGCCGGATTATGAGAATCAAGCGGCGATCCGAAGAGCAGTCTACTGCGACAATGATTACTATAGGATGTATCTTAAAAGCAACACACCTCAGACACGTGCCAACGCCAACATCTCCGGAGGAACTGACTTTGTCAATTATTTTGTGAATGTTGGATATATCCACCAAGGCGGTAATCTGAACACCGAGGATCCTGATTTCCTTGGTTATGATCCTCAGTGCTACATGAACAGGCTCAGTCTTCGTTCAAATCTTGATTTCCACATCACAAAGAACCTTACGGCCTCATTGAACATCGCTTCATACGCAGAGAATGTTAATATGCCCGCGGTAGGAAATCTATATGGTAATCCATCCAATGACAGCGCCCAGCAATGGATGATAACCGACCTTATCTATCAGTCGCAGACAATCCTTCCTATTTCTCCTGGCCCTACAACCAATTCTTTGTTTGGCGTTGAGAGTGGAGGTATTGTCAATTATAGCTATCTTGACCGCTCAGCATTCGAGATCATCAACCGCAGGGGATTCCACACTAACAAGAGGAAAAACCTGAACACACAGTTCTCCGTTAATTGGGATCTAAGCGATCTTGTAACCAAGGGATTGAGTGTCAATGGTATGGTTGCGTACGATACGTATAATAGAGGAGTTCTTGAAGGCCTTAAGAAAGAGACATTGTACAATGTGACGGTTGACTATGATAATGAGACACTGTTGTATTCAGCAGATGAGAGTGGTGTCCAGGCTTTGTCGATGTCTTCCTGGAAATCATCAAACTACCAGATTTACACGCAGGCTTCAATCAACTATGCGAGAAAGTTTGGTAAGCACGATGTGACAGCCATGGCCACAGCCTACAGAAGGTTTTGGGAAGGGACATCGGCTGGCATTCCTTACAACGTGATCGGAACCGCTGTCAGGGCGACATATTCATTCGATGACAGGTATCTGGTCGAAGGAAACCTTGGCTATAATGGTTCTGAGCAGTTCGCTCCATCAAAGAGATTCGGTCTGTTTCCTTCTGGATCCATTGGTTGGATAGCCAGTAACGAGTCTTTCCTCAAAGGAAACAAATATCTGACCTGGTTGAAATTCCGTGCTTCTTACGGCCTTGTCGGAAATGATTCCATAGGTGGCGACAGATTCCTTTTTCAGGATGATATTCAAGTCGCTTCCGGTGGCAGTTTCGTAGGTGGCCTTGGCGGTAATACAATCAGCGAAGGACTTCTTGGAAATAAGAATATCACTTGGGAATTGTCAAAAAAATTGAATCTCGGCTTTGAAATAGGTCTATTGAAGGACTTTAGGTTGAACATTGACTATTTTAGGGAAAACCGTGACCAAATTCTGATTTCTCGGCATACAATTCCTTCGTTCCAAGGTGTAAGCTCTTCCAATATTCCTAAAGTGAATATGGGAAAAGTTAAGAATCACGGACTGGAGATAGAGGCAAGTTACAGCCACACTTTCAATAAGGATTTCTCGTTCTCCGTCAAAGGAAACCTTGGGTTTAATGACAATGAGATCATAGAATATGATGAGGCGATGAGATCCGAGGAATATGCTTACCAATTCCGCAATGAAGGATATCGTCTTGGGCAGTTGTGGGGGTATCTTATTGATTGGAATTCTCCAGGTAAAGGGTATTTCACATCACAGGAAGAGATTGACGGGTATCATAAATATGAAATCGGTGTTCCTCGGGTTGGTGATTTTGTCTACAAGGATGTCAATGGAGACGGTGTCATCGACGAGAAGGATATTTCTCCAATCGGATATTCAGGAACCATTCCGGGAATGAACTATGGTATCTCACTTGGTTTGAATTTCAAAGGGATTGATTTTAATGTTCTGTTCTCGGGTCTGGGAAGATATTCAAAATACTATTCCGGTCAAGGTGTTGTTGAATCCACAGGACAAGGAACTTACTTTGAGTGGACAAGGAACGCTTGGACAGAGGAACGTTATAAGAATGGAGAGAAAATCACATATCCGGCTCTTTCTGTCGAGAAGAGTGTCAGCCACGAGGCTAATGATTTCTTTATCCAGAACCGTTCGTTCTTGAGACTTAAGAATGTAGAGTTGGGGTATACTCTTCCTGAAAGATTTCTTTCAAAGGCTGGTGTCAAATCCCTGCGTGTGTACGTCAGCGGCCAGAATCTGTTTGTGTGGGATAAACTGCGCATAACTCACCTTGATCCTGAACAGAATAACTCTTATGGTTATCCTATCACCAGAAATGTAAGTCTTGGACTCAACATTAACTTCTAAACTTTGGAAGAGTATGAAAAATAAATTATATATCATTACAGCATGCTGTCTTTTGGCTTCATCTTTGTCCGCCTGCTCGGACGTTTTGGATGAGGCTCCGTCTGGAAAAATTTCCATTGAAGATGTGTTTCAGGACAACGACAAGACGATGTACTATTTGAACACATGCTATTCGAGCATCAATGCAAAGGGGTGCTATTACTATTTCTGGAGCCGCGGTCCGGTCAATTGGTGTGATGATTCCTGGGACGCTGACGATGTTGAGTCATCTTACACATCTCCTTCATCCCTATATTACAACGGAAACGCCACGTCATCAAATTTCCCTTCCACAATGAAGGGACAGGAACCGACAGAGACGGTGTCTTGGTCCAGATCCTTCCAGAGAATACGTAACTGTGCCCTTTTCCTTCAGAATATTCCGACCGCTAATGTGAACTCTGAGAGTGACCGTGCCAGATGGACAGCGGAAGCTCATGTGCTCAGGGCGTATTACTATTCGGAACTTCTTATGTGGTTCGGCTGTTCTCTTCCTATAATCAGGGAACCTTATAATTATGATGAGGATTTCTCAAAGGTTGAGCGCAGTTCTTTCCACGATGTGGTTGAGTTCATCATCGAGGATTGCGATGCGGCTCTCGCTTGTGATGAATTGCCTTGGAGGATTACCACTGACAGCGAGGCCATGCGTATGACAAAGGCTGTCGCATGGGCTATCAAGTCAAGGATGACCTTGTTTGCGGCCAGTCCTTTGTACAATGATGGCAACAACTATTGGGAGGAAGCATATTCAGTGAACAAGGCGGCCGTACAGGCTCTTGAAAGAAATGGTTATGCCCTTTATGACAAACTGAACCAGACGGCTGTATGGGGTGACGAAAAGGCTTATCTTCCGACATTGGCATCTCAGTACTTCAATGAATATTTCTGCAATTCGGCGGCCTATGCCGCTGATCCTGCGGACAAGGAGACAATCTATCAATTGAAGGCTGGGGCTAACAATGATTTGGCGAATGTTGACGCCCCTTACATAATTGGCGCTAAGGTAGGAACTTGCCCTACTCAGGAATTGGTTGACGCATTTGAGACTATTGACGGCAAACCTGTCCTGGATCTTGCCCAACCTTATCTTGATGAGCGGCATCTTCAGCCTAACTACAATAAAGGAACTGTTTACGACAGGAATAACCCATACGCTAACAGGGATCCGAGGTTTTACGCCACAATCTATTTCAATGGTTCTCAGAGATATTGCAGTTGGGCTTACGCCACATCTCCTACCTCTTTTGAGAATTTGGGACAAGGCAAGGGAACCATGACAAGAACGATTGCCACATGGGATTCGTATGAAGATGCTTCAGGAAACATCAAGAATGAACCTGAACCTTTGACAGGTCGTTCAACTTCAAGTAGATTAGCTACAAGAACAGGATATTACCAAAGAAAATTCCTGCACCCTAACAGTGGTGAGGAAATGAGAATTGATGGTGCGCGTCACAAAGATTATCGTCTTGCCGAGATTTATCTGAATTTCGCGGAGGCCGCTATGGAGGCAGGTCACGCTGATGAGGCTATAGTTTATGTCAACAAGGTGCGTACACGTGCCGGCATGCCAGATCTTCCGGCAAGCCTTTCCGGCAATGACCTGCGTTTGAGAATACATAATGAGCGAAGGGTGGAGCTTGCCTTGGAGGGAAACCGTTACTTTGATGTGCGCAGATGGAGTTCCCCTGACGGAGATCTTTCAGCCACTGATCGTTGGGTGACCGTCGCAAGCATCACTCGCATGAATGATGGTTCGTACAAGTACGAGCGTGCTAACATAAAGGAGCGTCAGTGCTACACCAACAAATGGCTCAAGATGCCAATTCCTCTTACCGAGGTCAACAACATGAGAGCCATCACGGGTGAGGACTGGCAGAATCCAGGTTGGTAATGGTTGAATATCACAGAATACTTAATTTGCATCGAATATGATGAATAAGAATATATTTGCGGCAGCGGCGCTTCTCCTGCTTGGGGCATCCATCCAGCAGGTCATGGCGCAGGACATAACTGTCGCCGGTACCGTAAGGGACATCTACGGTAACCCGTTGCCCGGGGTGATTGTCTCGTCCAACCACAAGGACTTGTACATCACAGACAAGAACGGACAGTACACGGCCAAGGTCAACAAATCGGGAGAACTGGAGTTTTCGCTTCTTGGATTCAAACCGACATCCGTAAAGGCTTCCTCTCAGATGGAGGTAACCCTTGAGGATGACGCTCACAATCTTGCCGAGAATGTCAACATAGGCCTCTCAAAACAGAGTAGGGAAGTCCTTTCAGACGCGGTTTCAACAGCCCATAGCAAGGATCTTGGAAGATCTCTGATGACACGTCTTCAAGGGACATTCTCCGGAATGTTCTCTGGACTTACAACAATGGAGTCCACTTTTGAGCCGGCCTATGAGTCACTTAATATGTACGTGCGCGGCTACTCCACTTTCCACGGCGGAATCGCCAGTGTGGTGATTGACGGAATCCTCTATGACTCTTTCGCACACGACATTCTTTATAGGATTTCTCCTGAAGAGATTGAGTCGGTGTCCATCCTGAAAGACGGAGCCTCACAGGCCATCTACGGTGTGAAGGGTGCCGACGGCTTGATTGTCATCAATACAAAGCGTGGCACTCCGGGCAAGTTGAAAGTTGGAGTGAACATCTCTGAGACAGTACAGGTCCCTACAACCAGAATCCATAGCTTCGACTCCTACACATTCGCCAACCTTCGCAATCAGGCCGCGGTGAATGACGGGCTCGGAGAGTATCACATATTCTCAAAAGAGGCTGTCGAAGGCTTCAAGGATGGTGGCAGCGACCTTTATCCGAACACGAACTGGTACGATATGCTTGTCCGTGATTTCTCCAATCAGCAGAGAATAGCTTTGGATGCCACAGGAGGCAACGAGAATGTGAGATTCTATTCCAACTTCAATGTTTTGCGTCAAGGCAGTTTCTGGAACTCTGACCAGACCAAGTATAAGGCTGACAATGAGAAGTACAGGATTAACTTCCGCTCCAATGTGGATGTGAAGATCAACAACTACATCAGTCTTTGGGCGAATCTGGCCGGTTCCATCGTAAGGGCTCACACACCGGGCGGTGCCGTGAACTGCAATGGGACCCTTTACACCATCATCACTGGAATGCCTTCATTCATCTATGGTCCTGTGACTCCCGCGGTCTATGATAATGACGGCAATGTGATTGAGGCGGGTGGAGAGGTAGTGACGACTCCGAACATCAATTTCTCCCCTTATGGCTTCCTGAACCGCACCGGCTACAACAACGAGATGAACACCAACATCTACGGTCAGGCCGGGCTTAAGTTTGACCTTTCGTTCCTTACTCCCGGGCTTTGGGCAGGAGGCAGCGTCGGTTATCTTTCCTACATCAACTCAACCACTTCCAACACTCAGGACTACGCCAGATACATCCGCGAGGATGATTGGAGCGACCTCCGGTTCACTCATTACGGAACCACGATCAACACGAATCTGACTTACTCCAAAGGAACCGCATTATACGGCTATTTCTCTTATAAGGGAGAAGCCGGCTGGCAGAGGGATTTCGGCAGACATCACCTGAACGCCAATGCCTACATGACCTATCAGGTGTTCGACAATCTCGCTGGCGGCGCGACCTACGATTTCAGGCGGGTATATTCAGGAGCGGAAGTGGCATACGACTTTGACAAGAGGTATGCCGTCAAACTTTCGACAGGATATTCAGGATCCGACTACTTCCCGAGGAAGACCCGCTTTGTCTGGACACCTGGTGTCTCCGCCGCATGGATCGCCTCCAACGAGGGTTTTGTGAAGGAGAATGTTCCTTGGCTGTCATTGCTCAAGGTTCGCGGCTCTTATGCCGTTACAGGCAACGATGCCACCGGATTTGACAGATACGCTTACAAGGATCAGGTGAACAGTACCGCCGGAGGAAAGATTCCTTATCTGGGTTATTATACCAATGAGTCGGTTTACGGTAACCCTAATCTTGAGCCGGAGAAAATCTACAAGACAAATGTTGGTATCGATCTCGGAATCGCCAACCAGTTCCAGGTCTCCTTCGATGTGTTCAAGGAGAAACTGAACAATGGTGTCATCAAATCGACATCCAAGGTGCCTCTCTATCAAGGAATTCCTCTCGGGGCATATCCTATCACGAATATAGGTGAGTTCGAGAACAAGGGATGGGAACTCTCTGTGAGCTACAGAAAGCGTTTCAACTCTGATTTCGGACTGTTCCTTGCCGGTCATCTGGACTACAGCAAGAACAAGGTAATTTACGTCGGTGAGACAGCCTACAATGACACTTACGCTTACCGTTACCGTACCGAAGGCTATCCTGTCGGACAGTCCTGGGGCTATCTGACAGACTACAGCAACGGCAACGGCCTTTACAACTTCCAGGATGAGATCGAGGCCGGTCCGAAATATTCATTCGGCACTCCTCGGCTTGGTGACATCAAGTACAAGGATCTGAACGGTGACGGTGTCATCGATGAGAAGGATATGGCTCCTCTTGGCAACGGTTCTCTTCCTAAGTACAACTTCGCGTTCAATGTCGGCTTCAACCTCAAGAACTTCGAGGTCAACCTTCTGTTCCAGGGACTTGGAGGCTATAAGAGAAACTACAGTGAACTGTTTACTTTCCAGTCTGCCTACGACGGAGTGTTCACCGAAAGTCATAAGTCAGCCTGGACCGCCGAGAAGTGGCTCAACGATGAGGAAATAGGTTTCCCTGCCCTTTCCACGACAGCCACGACCAATCTTCAGACGAACGACTATCTACTCAAGGATGCCTCGTTCCTGCGCCTGAAGACGGCAGAAATCTCCTATAAGATGCCTAAGAAGGTCTGCGACTTCCTTAACGCGAGTGCCTTCAAGGTCTATCTGAGTGGTCAGAACCTCTTTACCATCGATGGTATGAAGACAAACGACACTCCGGTTGAAGGTACTTGCTCCGCGTTCCCTGTCTATAGGATGTACAGACTTGGAATCAACCTCACATTCTAATGGAAATGGTTCATAAAGTAAATCTGAATATTATGAAAAAATTCCGCATACTTATTCTCGCGATGGCGGCCGTGGCGGCCTTGTCTGCCTGCCAGGACGCTTTGGATCTCCGTTCCAACGGAACCATTGATATGTCTGAGGTTTTCAAGGACAGAAACAGAACCAAAGGCTATCTCAACGCCTGCTACAATTATATCAAGAATCCGTCTGTCAATGTCGGTTCCTTTACGGACGACGCTCAGAACAGTCAGGACATCACGGCCGGTAGTTCCTACGACATCTGGTACAACTCTGACATCACGTCCAGCAATTTCGCCGACCACAACTGGGACGGCAATCCTTGGGGCAACTACTTCGAGGGCGTGCGCAAGTGCAATGTGTTCATCGCCAACATAGATGGAGCCACGGCTGAGATGCTGGACTGGGAAAGGGCAGGGTGGAAGGCCCAGGCTCTGACCCTCAGGGCATGGTACTATCTCCAGCTGATGAAGAGATATGGTCAGCTACCTTTGATCACTTCGGATCTTGGCACCAATCACGACTATTCTTCAGACAAGAAAGCGACTGTCTCAGAGATCGCCGGACAGATTCTGGCTGACTGCGACGCCGCGATAGCCACGGAGGATTCGGAGGCATATTCATACGTCTATCGTACACAGCAGTGGGGAATGGCGACAAAAGCACTTGCACAGGCTATCAGGAGCGAGACTGCTACCTACGTCATCAGTCCTTTGATGGGTGACGGCGGTTACACTGCTGATCAGGCTCTTGAAATCGCTGCTGACGCCCTCGCCAAGGTTCTGTCCAATGACTACAGCCTTTGGACCACGGCTAGCGCAGGGTACAACGCTTACGCTTCATATTTCCTTTACAATCCTGAGGATATGAGGGCACAGGACAAGGAAACCATCTATGGTGGCACACGTACAGCTGTCTGGTCAAGCTGCGGAGTTCCGATCGTGAGCGGAAGCGCCACGGCCGGCACCTGCCCGACCCAGGAACTTGTCGATGCCTACGAGATGGCCAACGGCAAGCCAGCGATAACTGGTTACAGCGATGATCAGCACCTTCAGCCTATCATAAACACCGAATCCGGCTACGATGAGACCAAACCTTACGAAGATAGGGATCCTCGCTTCTATGCGACCGTGTTCTACAACGGCAGCGTAAGGGGAGAGGATGAGATCTCCACAGTCGCCGGAGCCAACTGCGGACTGAACGCAACCAGCATCAGGTACACCCACACAGGCTACTATATGCGCAAGTACGCCCATGATGCGTCCAACCGTAACTCCAATTCCGACGGCTACATGCGCGTTGTCCGCCTCGCCGAGCTTTACTACAACTTCGCCGAGGTGGCCTACCAGGCTGCCGGACCGGATCAGGTTGTCAGCGTCTCAGGTCTGAATATGTCTGCCCGTGGAGCCGTCAACGCTGTCCGCGCGAGGGTCGGAATGCCTGAGATTCCAAGCGGACTTACAGTCGCTGATTTCGAGAAGAGGTACCGTAACGACCGCAGGGTAGAGTTTGCCCTTGAGGCGGACTATTACTTCAGCCTGCGTCGCTGGAAAACCTTTTCGGCCACATCTACCGTGACTGGAATGAAAGTGTCCGGCACCGGAGCCGGCAAGACTTACGAACGCTTCGTTCTGGGCCGGCGTTCGACCACGACGGACAAATTCCTTCTCTACCCGATCGACCTCACGGAAGTCTCAAAAGTTCTTGAGCTTACCAAGACCGATTGGCAGAACCCTGGTTGGTAGTGGGGTGTTTAAACTTGAATTGATAAAATTTGATGAATATGAAGAAAATCATCTACTTGATATTGATCGCCTGCTCGGCCATCTTCCTTTCCTGCAAGGAGGATTCAGGAATGACAAAGGATGGCGATCTTTCGTTGTCTTTCTTGGAAGCAGAGCCAAGAATCGGTGCGGTGGTCCTGATGTGGGGCAATCCATCTGACGCGGACTATTATTATTCGATGGTCACCTACACTAATTCGGAGGGGGAGACCGTGAGCCAGAAAGTGAGTGTCTATAGTGTTTATCCGGACGTGAACACACCAGCGTCCATGGTCAGGATCGGTGGATTTTCAGACACTGACACCTACGAGTTCACAGTCACACCATACACATCCGACGGACGTTACGGTGAGTCCAAGACCGTTTCCTGCACTCCGGAGGATGCCTCAAAGGCCTTCAAGTACATCACCGGTACGGTGGAGGCCAAGCCGACCGTAGAGGGTGCTGTCATCAGCTGGGCTAATGAGTATGATGTCCCTGTCACCATGAGCATTTCCTACAAGAATCTCGCGGGAGAGACCAAGACTGTGACCAGAACAAGCAACGAGGGCGGCAGCGTGGAGATCTTCCCGTTTGTTGACAAGACAAATGTGACGATCACGGCCATCGACGAGAGCGGCAAGAACACATCCGATCCGAAAGTTATTGAGGTGACACCGGAAAGGGGAGAGATTCCTCAGTCCAGAATGACGGCCATCGGCGCCTCTGGGGTGGATGGTGACAATGTTCCCGCAAATCTTTTGGATAACAATGTCTCAACCGCCTGGTCAGGATCGAATAATGACATTGTGTGGGTCGCCATTGACCTTGGTGAGATTCATCGGATCAACTGGTTCGAACTGGTAGGTAATTCAAAGGATCGGGACGGCCAGCCTGTGGCCCTTATGGTTTTCGACTCGAAAGAGCCAGTGGCTGATATGTCCCAAGCTCATTATCTTGGAATGTTTGAATATAATCGTGAGCACATCTATAACCATGCTTACAAATTGGAGAATCCGATAGACGCAAGGTTTATTCTTATCGCCTTCCCAAGCGTGCAGCGCGTGAGCATCACCGAGTTCTGCGCCTACTATGCCGATGCGGCCACACATTACGCCAAGGAGTCTGAGCTTGAACTTCAGCCGGATCCGGATGATGACGCCACCTACTATCCGGAGATTGAATATATGACTCCTAACACTGGAATCATCAACAATCTTAAGATTACGGCAAGCAATCCGGAGAACCCGTCAGAGTTCACGTTCGCGACGACCGGAGGAGACTCTTGGGTGGCTATGCAGCCTCTCAAGAAACAGGCTCCTGGAACAGTTCTTGTGTTCCACTACAAGTCCACTGCTGACCTTGCCTGCGAGTTCTTCTGGTGCAAAGGCGGTTGGGGTGTCGGAGGCCCTGCGGGCGGCGTGGAGACATTCTTCACGCTCAAGAAGACCGATGAATGGAAGACATTCAAGATGAATATGGTCGATGCCTGGAACAAAGGTTGGTGGGGTGGAGACCCTGGAGCCGTAGTCCGTTTTGACATCGGTGACGGAGCCGGAGAGACAGTGGTGATCCGTCTTATGCACTGGCGTGCCGCCGAGGAAGGCGAATAAACCAAGTTCATTGACACTTTAATATTTACAGATGACAAAAAAGACAATTTCATCTATAATAGCTTTCGTGGTTATGTCCTGCGCTGTTTCGGCACAGGACATAACTGTCCAAAGCCAGACCTTGGACCTGTATCAGGACACTTGGGTCGCGACTGACGCTCTGGGCAGGACAATGCCCGGAATCGATGCCGTAGGCCCTGTGAAGACCGACCAGCGTCGTGTTGTGGGAATATTCTACATAACGTGGCACACACAGAACCTTGCCACGTTACCGGGACCTTACGGGGCTGATGTCACGAAGGTTCTTAACGCCGATCCGAACGCCCGTCTCCAGGCCGACAATCCGAATTGGAAGTACGGCTCCTATCACTGGGGCGAGCCGGAGATGGGATATTTCCTGAGCCAGGACGAATGGGTCATCAGAAAAGACATGTCGATGCTCTCCGACGCGGGAGTTGATGTGCTTGTGTTGGATGTCACTAACGCCGTGCGTTACTGGGACGAGTGGGAGGTGCTTTTCTCCACGATGGAAAAGATGCGCGCCGAGGGCAACAACACCCCTCAGTTCTGTTTCTGGGCGTTCAACGGAGAGGTCATCACGGTCGTCCAGCAACTTTACGAGCGGATCTACAAGGAGAACAAGTACCCTGACCTGTGGTTCTACTGGGACGGGAAGCCGCTCCTTCTCTACAATGCGGATCCTGTCCATGACGCCAACGGAGGATGTTCCGCCTACAAGGACGGAACTCACGACTATTCCGATGAAGTGAAGAACTTCTTCACACTCAGGAATATGTGGTGGGGCTACTACGAGTGGGCCGGCAAGCGTTTCATCGGCACGGAGGACAACTGGAGTTTCGGCTACAGCATGGCCGACCCACGGATCAAGTCGATGACTCCGGAGGAACTGCTTTCAAAGCACGACGGAAAGGTCGAGGAAGCGGCGGTGACCCCTGCCCAGCATCCTGTCACCATGACCGAAGTCCCGATGGGAGTAGGGAAATCCTGGTCGAAGCGCGATGGCGAGCCGAAGCTCAATGAATATGATCTCCCGGATTCTGCCTACGTCCCTTGGCTCGGCCGCAAGGTCGCCCATCCGGAAGGTTATGGAATATACTTCCAGGAGCGCTGGGATGACGCTCTGGCCGCGAATCCGCAGTTCCTTTACCTCAATGACTGGAACGAGTGGACGGCCGGAAAGTACAACGGAGACGTGATGTGGCTTGGCCGCAAGAATCCGTTCATGTTCGTGGACCAGTACAATTCCGAGTTCAACAGGACGATCCAGCCGATGAAGGGGGGCTACACCGACAACTACTACATGCAGATGGCGCAGAACATCCGCCGCTACAAGGGAGTCCGTCCGGTTCCTGTGAACAGGCATATTCATAAAATGGCGGTTGACGGAATATTCAAGGATTGGGAGCAGGTCGAGGTGGTCTATCGCGACACCCGTGGAGACGTGTTCCATCGTGACGCGAAGGGTTACGGCGGGCTTCACTACAAGGATTCGACGGGAAGGAACGACATTGTGGCCTCCAAGGTGGCCGTCGGCAAGTCGGACATATTCTTTTATGCCGAGACCGCAGATGCCTTGACTCCATATTCCGATCCGGATTGGATGCTGTTGCTGATTGATTCCGACGGGGATTCATCTACTGGTTGGTATGGCTATGATGTATTGATTAACAAGAATATAGCATCTAAAGGCAAAGGAAATGTCCTTAGGTTTGTTGACGGAAAATGGGTCAAGACAGGGGAGTACCGTTTCGCTGTTGAAGGCAACAAACTGGAACTGGCCGTGCCGAAGTCTCTGCTTGGAGTTTCCGGAAAATCAATTACCTTTGACTTCAAATGGGCGGACAACACCGGAGAATTGGTCGATCCGATCTCGCTTTGTCTGCATGGAGACACCGCTCCGAACCGCCGGTTCAACTACAGGTTTGTTTGGAATAAGTAAGCGTTAAAAATATGAAATACTCCACAATCCGAATACTTTTTGCATCGGCCGTGTTGCTGTCGGCTGCCTGCTCTTGTGGCAAGGACACCGTAAAACCGAACGTCGTGGTCAGGCCGAAAGGAGACAAATACCAGATGGCGGCCAACATCAAGGATTATCTTGCCAAAGACTATCCTTCAAAGGTGACGAACGTGCAGGTCACGTCTGATAAGGTTATCATCAAGGGAAACTGCGGCGGTTCCGGCACATATTTGCTTGCGGAGATAACCCCTTGGCAGGATGTGACGGAACTGGAGAAATATCCCTACACTCAGGACTTGTCAGGCGGTGGTTTCACTGTCACCGTGGACAGGATTGTTCCGAATCGCGAGGGAATAAGATATGACAAGGTGTTCTCTAAATGGGCTGTCGTGAAGGTGGACGGTGACAGGCAGACCTTGGACTCCCACGCCCGTTACGCCGATGATGTCGTTCCTAAAAAATCTCCCGAGGCTGTTCCGCTGAGGAACAAGAAAGGTTTCGGAGCCGGTGATTCAGACCTCTATTTCAGTGACTGCAAGGAGATGAATGTCGGCAGCATAACAATGAACGTGGTTCTCAACAACTACATCACGGGAGAAGGGTCCGGCTATTCATACGGTGGAAAGGAGTACAGCCTCGGACCAGTGAAGGACTATGTTGACCACGTGACACAGAAAGCCTCGGAGAATAGCATTGTGGTCTCCGCCATCATCCTCTGTCAGACCAATTCGATATTCAAGGATCCTGAGAATACAGGTGGCAACTACACAATGCCGAACATGACGACCGCCAGAGCGTTCAACCTCTATGCCGCCGCCCTTGAGCACATGGCCTCGACCCATTGCTATTCCGGCAAGAGGATCTCCCATTGGATCATGCACAACGAGGTGGATTTCGCTGACGACTGGACGAATATGGGCACACAACCGATGCTGCGCTACCTTGACAGGTACATCAAGTCGATGAGAATCTGCTACAACATAGTCCGTCAGTACGACCAGAACGCCTCGGTGCTTGGCTCCTATACCCACAACTGGACAAAAGTCGATGGAGAATACGCTCCAAAGGATATGCTTGAGAGGACCGTTGAATATTCCAACGTGGAGGGTGATTTCCGTTGGGGTGTGGCCTATCATCCTTACCCTCAGGATCTGACCAAGCCGGCTTTTTGGGTCAATGACACGCAGGCGACATATTCAAAAGACTCCAAGTACGTGACTTTCAAGAATCTTGAGGTGCTTGATGCTTGGATCAAACAGAAGGCCAATCTTTATAAAGGTACGACCAAGCGTCTGCTCTTTCTTTCCGAGCAGGGTACGAACTCTCCGTCCTATTCCGAGTCGGATCTGGCGCTTCAGGCCGCCGGTGGGGCATGGGCTTGGAAGAAGGTTTCCAAGTTGGACGGCATCGATGCGATCCAATGGCACAACTGGGCTGACAACAAAGCCGAAGAAGGCCTGAGGATAGGTCTTCGTACCTTCGATGAGGGAGATGTTCAGAATTTGACCCCGAAGCCTGTCTGGTACGTCTGGAAAGCAGCCGGTACAGATGAAGAGGAAGTTGTCTTCGAACCGTACAAATCCATTCTTGGAATCACGGGTTGGGACTCCATCATGGGTGCAATCAATTGATTCGGGATTGATCTTCTCGCTGATTCGGAGTCAAGCGACCATTAGGAGAATAATAGTGGTTTTTGTCAATAATATGGTTAAAGAGACGTAAAATGCCTTTTTGACCATATTTTTCACATGTCAAAACGGCTAATTTTGCAAAACAATACAAATAGTACAAATCTACACCATCCTAAAACAAATAAGCCGGATCATCATATTCGTAATCATCAAAGCCGATACCATCATCATTTGAGGCAGCAATCGGACTCTCTACCTGAATTAATACAATCTCGACATTCGGAGTTGTGTAAGCTTTTCTGTGGTTCTGTTTCATGATTTTATAAATTGTATTGATTAACCTAAAATCCATAACGATGGTAACAAACTCGTTTTTCTCAAAGTCGCTGCTATTGTTGGCAGCCTTTGCATGTTTTTCCTGTACAAAGGACATTCAGAACCTGAATCCATCTTCTGATGAGGAAGGAGAGGTACGCACGCTTTTCCTTGGCATTCAGCCTCAGACAAAGACCTCACTGACCTTCGGGACCAGCGGTGTCAAACTGAACTGGAATGAGGGTGACAGGATTGCCGTGATAAAGGGTGAGAGCGCTTATGTTTATGAACTGAAAGAAACAAACGGGGACGGGACCGGAAAATTCGAAGCTGTGGGAGACGGTGTTGATCTGACTGGTAACACGGATGATGTTGCCATAGTCCACATTTCCGGTGATAATCTTTACACTGCATCCATTTACCACAATTCTTCCAATGTTAATGGGGAAATAGGATCTATGTCCCAAGATGGTAACGGCAAAATGAATCACCTATCCTCAAAGGGTTGTCTTCTCCAAAGGGTACTTGACACTCCACCTACTTCGGCTGAACAACTAAAAGGCAACCTTGCGCCCGTAAACTCAATCTTGAGGTTCTCCATCGCCGCTCCTGCGGCAGGTCTTGAGGAAGGAGAGTATCCTACAGTTTTCATTGTGACGGTCAAGAGTGCACAGACATCGTTCATTAACGACATCAAGGTTAATAGCAAAGGATTTGATTTGTCTCGAAGAACGGAATCGTACAACCTGATAAACAAGATGCAGATACTTCTTAATAACATCGAGCGGTGGGATTCTTCGAATCCGTTGGATGTGGCGCTTAACGTTGTGATGGACGATGGCACGCTCCAGTCTGGTGATGAGTATATTTTCGAAGTTCAGACCAATTTGGGCAATCTCTACAGTGTGACCAAAACAATCAAGAATAAGCCTGTGGCTGGAAAAGTCTATAAGATATCCTTGGATGGCCTGACACTTGTTGACTGTAGCGGGTTCTGCAAGGCATTAAGAATGGAAGACGTTAACCCTGTGTCAGTAAAGGTGTTCGCCGAGTTCAATCCTTACGATGAAGGTACATATTGTTACGGAAAGACGTTCTGGCAGTCTGAATATGGCGGATGGATAGATGTTGTGGATCCTGAGACCGGAGAAAAGGTATGGGGCAATATTGTTCAGAGTGGAAAATCAGACGGAAAAGGAGAAGGCCCTTTCTCTGGTGAAGGATATTTACTTGTTGAAGATTACGGCGTAGCATGTCTGAAGCCGGGAAAGACGTACAAGTATCGTCCTTGGGTGTCTCTCCGAGCCAATGATAGTGTGACATACTATGGCCCATGGGCTGAGTTCACGACTTCCGAGTTGACAATCTGTACGTACAAAGAAGTGGATCTTGGAACGGGATTGATTTGGGCAGGATGGAACATAGGCGCCACAAAGCCGGAGGACGTTGGCGGTTACTATGCTTGGGGAGAGACAGAGGAGCAAAAATGGCTTGATAATCTTAATAATTATTGTAAGTCGACTTATAAACACTGCAATTATTCATCCTCAGCGGCTCCATTAAATAAATATTACTCCAAAGATAATTTGACAAAACTTGATGCCGATGATGATGTCGCGGCTAAGAATCCGGATTGGGGAAATGGCTGGAGGATGCCGACCAAGGACGAGATGAATGCACTCTACGACAAAACGACAAAGTACGACATGACTTACAATGACGTCAGTGGCATGGCTTTCATAGGACGGAACGGAGAAGATGGCAACTATGGTTCGAACAACATCTTTATCCCTTATGGTGGGTATGCGCTAAATGCAGGGTATGTTTCTAAAGGCTCTCACTATGCGCTTTGGTCATCGTCGCTTGATGAAGACACATACTCATATTATTGGAAGGCTTATTCATTTAATAATTATTGTGAAGGTTATCCTGACTTCAAGACTGATTTTAAATTATCTGGTGAAGACCGGGTAAGCGGCCGCAATGTCCGCGCCGTCAGAGATAAGGTCACCGAATAAGAATATCCTTAGATTCCGCGCACGAAGTTCAGTTCAGCGACAGAGATGCGGATTTTGAGTGGCGGATAACTAATTCATAACCAACATAATAAACGAAGTTCCTGGTGTCGTGATCCGCACCAGGAACTTTTCTTATTGCTTGTTGTTCAGTAGGTTAGTTGCCACGGTTTACTTTCACGATCATGACGCTGGTGGGTTGCATTGTCAAGACATCGCCCTTGGCTGTCACCTTGTAGGAGGCGTTGCCGGTCATCAGGACAGGAGCGAGTTTTTTTCCGGCTTTCTCTGATGTCTGAGCGGGGATTGTGACGGTGCGCTTTACTCCGGTCGGGTTGAGGGCCACAAGATAGGTCTCTGTCCCGTCCGTGCGAGTGTAGACCATCGGGTATGGAACATCCTCGTTGTAGAGGGGTTTCCACTCGCTGCTGCTCCAGAATGCTTTCGTCTCTTTGCGGAGTTTGATGAGCGCCCGGGTCCAGTTGAGGAGAGACTCCTGATCATTGTCCTGTGAGGCCACGGTGATCTCACCTTTGGCTGTCGGATTCTTGCATCCGTCCGCTTTCCACTTGAGATAAAGCGGATAGGATGTGGCCGGAGTCCATTCAGGACACACAGGAATGTAGATGTCGGAAGGGTTGCAGGTGCTGAATCCGGCGTTCTCGCTGCCGTCCCACTGCATCGGAGACCGTCCGCCGGTCCGCTCCTTTCCGTTATGGTCGGCCCCTTCAACGTTAGGAAGGTCGGCGAGGCTGCGGATCCCGATCTCGTCACCGTAGTAGAGAATAGGCAACTGCATGGTCATGATCCAAGCCATGCTCACTTTCAGCTGCTCTGGAGTGTTCCTTGCGCCCATGTTGAACCTGAGATGGTCGTGGTTGCCGGTAAGGTTGGCATAGTAGCCCCAGTCTTTGGTCCATGCGATGTTGTCGCTGTACTCATCGTAGAACCTCTTGAGCATCTTGGCGGCATCATCCTTTGTGTCGATCTTGTCCTCAGGCCATGGATTGCCGTAGAGGTCCTTCAGGGACGGTTGCCCTCCGTTCAGGGAGAAATAGCTGCCTCCGTCGGCCTGGTGTTTCTTGTCGAAATACATCCTGCGGATCTTTGTGCTGGTTCCGTTAAGATCCATGTCGATGTTGAATCCGGCCGCAAGACAGTACTTAGGGTTGCCCCATTCGGCCATCAGAACGTGGTCAGGGAACTCGGTGTCCATCCATCCGCGGATCTCACGCCAGAATTCGATTATGCCTTTCTTGTCCTTGTCGTTCTTGATGAGACTGGCCGCCATGTCCACTCGGAATCCATCCACACCTTTGTTGAACCAGAACTCGATTATGTTCTTCATCTCCTGTTTTACGGCTTTAGGTCCCGGTGCGTCCATTCCCTGCTCCCATGGCTTGGCCGGATCCGGATTATAGTAGCCGAAGTTCAGGGCCGGCTGGCAGGCGTAGAAATTCTTCATGTAGTACTTTCCTCTCGGAGCGTCTGACTTCATCCATTTGCCTATGGTGTTCTGCATCACATTGTCTGAAGCGAGCATCTTCTTGAGGTCATCCTCGGCGCGCTTGTCAGGCAGACGGTCGCTCCAGATGTAATAGTCGCTGTAACGCTGGTTGGCGTCCGCCTCCATGGACTGCCTGAACCAAGGATGCTGGTCGGATGTGTGCCCTGGAACCAGGTCGAGGAACACTTTTATTCCTCTTTTGTGACATTCGGAAATCAGATTCACAAGATCGGTGTTCGTACCGAAACGTGGGTCCACCTTGTAGAAATCGATCACGTCGTAACCACCGTCAACCCATCCGGAAACAAAGAGGGGATTGAACCAGATGACATTGACTCCGAGTTTCTCGATGTAGTCAAGCTTGGACATGACTCCAGGGATGTCTCCGATGCCGTTGCCGTCTGAATCCTTGTAGGAAGATGGGTAGATTTGATATATCACGGCGTTCTCGAGCCACTGAGGACCCTTTTTCCATGTCTGTTCGAATGAACCCGGTTTAGGTTGCGCCACAGAAACCACGGCGAGTGCTATCGCCGCGAAAAATGTAATGGTTTTCTTCATAAAGTATGAATATCTTATTGTCTTTCAATGATGTTATCTCCACCAAAAGTAGGTGTACGGCCTGTCCGCTCCGTCTTTCAGCCCTTTCTGGAGTGGAGGCTCGGCCAAAGAGAAGTCATTCGTTCCGACCACCGAGGTCTCCGTGAACACGTTTCCGAACGGATCCCGTGCCTCGACCTTGATCTGTCGGGTGTCTGGATTCTTGAGTTTGTAGCGATAGATGTGCTTGGCCTTGGTGATGTCCTCTAGTTTGTTGCATTTGTAGGCGTGGTTGATGTAGAGTCCGCACATCCATCGGTCGTACTGATTCTCAAGGTATGTCGCTGTACCGGTCAGGACGCCGTCTTCGTAGACACTGACTTTCCAGTCCGGCCCTCCGGAGAACACGTTGACGGCGATCTCATCTTTTCCGAAACCGTCGTCCGAGAAAGAATATCTGCCCCCTCCGCTGATCGCATAGTTGTCGGAAGCCCTGTATATTCTCATCTGGTGCGACTTGTCCCAGTCCGTGCCCTTGAAGTACATGTCCTTAATCTCCGTGCCGTCGAACGTAAAGACATAGTAGCCGTTAGGAGTGCCGTCCGTCGCATGGTTCGCCCTCCAGAAATAGCCGCAGGCGGTGCTGAGAATATATTCCCTCATCCCCAGTTTGTTCTTGCTGTACTTGTAGTTGTGGGTGTGGGCGGCCATTATTATTGGATCTTTGTAGTTCTTGACGAGTTCGAAGATCTGTGTGGCGTAGGAATATCTCGCAAAGTTGTTGTACATCGGCGCATGGAAGCAGAGCACGACCTTGTGGTTCTTAGGGACGAACGAGAGATCCTGCGCCAGCCATTCGTACTGCTCTTTGGTGAAACCGAGCGTGTAGTCCGTGTTGCCGGAGAACCTTAGGTCGTCCAGGATTACGAAATGAACCATCCCCACGTTGAACGAATAGTAGAGAGGTCCCATTATATTGCTGAAAGTCAGTCCGTCAGGGGAAAGTTTGTCCTTGTCATGGTTGCCGATGACGTGATAGGTGGGCACGTCGATCTCGCCGAGAACCTTTTTCATCTTCGTAAGCCGTTTTCCCGAATGGTTCTCGTCGATTCCGATAATGTCTCCGAGAGCCACGGCGACGGTCTCCGAGCCGGAAAACCGCTCGATCTCACGGTTTATGTCAGCCACGGTCTCGCTTCGGAAACGCTCGACATCGCTGTCGTAGTCTGGCTGCGGGTCTCCTATGGCCACTAGAGTGAACCTGTTGTCGGAATGCTTGCGTTTGGAAAGAGAAAAATCCGCTCTGTAGACACTTGAAGCGGTCCCCGTCAGAGACTTGCAGTTCTGATAGAAAAGGGGCATATTCCCGAAATCCTTCTGCGTCGCGCATTCATAGCCTGACGGCATCGAGATGAACACGAATTTCGCGTCACGGGCCCGCTTCATTTGATAGACACCCCTTGAGTCGGTCTTCACGCAGGTGTAGGCATCGCTGACGACAACACCCTCGACAGGCTTTCCGTCGGTGTCGCTTACCAGTCCATAGAGGGTCATGCCCTTGTCTGGCGTGATCTCTGAAGGCTTCTCTTCCGGTTCCTTTTCACCGCCTCCGCCCGCTCCTGAGGAAGGGTTTTCCTTGGAGCAGGACACAAGTGCGGCGAGTATCAACAAACAAACGCTAAATTGTCTTATCTTCATCTTTCAGTAAACTACCAATCAGGATTCTGCTGGATGCCGGCTTTCTGAAGCTCGTCAACAGGAATAGGCATCAGATAGTGCTTGGACTCAAACACACGGTTTTCTACCCAGTAACGCTCCATCCGGTACTTCTTGCCGTTTATGACGATCTTTCCTCCGGCGTCTTCGACCGGCCTCATGCCGCAAATCCTGTGCTGTGTCTTAGGGTATGCGCCATACTTCTCAAAATACTGTTGCGCTTTCGCGTCGTTGGTGCTTCCGGAAAGGGCTTCCCACTGCCTGTCCTTGGCAGCCTCAAGGGCTGGCTCAAGGTAGAAACGGCACTGCCAGAAACGGCATTTCTCGTGGTAAAGCTCAACCCTTCTCTCCCTTGCGATGTAGTCGAGCATAAGTTCCTTGCTGGACATTGTGGCAGGCGGCATCGGGGCCATGAACGAGCGGCCGCGGATTTCGTTGATCCGTTTGTAGACCTCAGCGTTCGGACCTTCGGTACGTGTCACCGCCTCAGCCCACATAAGGTACACGGTCGAAAGGCGCAATGCCGGAGGACAGTGGAGCACGCCCGCGCCTGAGCCTGCGGCCTTGTTGTGGGAACCATCGCAGAACTTGCGGAGGAAGTAGCCCGTGGTTGTAGAGTTGGCGGCGTTGATCTTGTCCGGTCCTGACGCCGTGTTGATCACGGTGCTCTTGAACGTCGAGCCGTGGTAGATCACATCACGGTACATACGTGGATCACGGTTGACGTAAGGATTGGCGTCGTCGTAGCTGGAGTTCAGAGCGGATTCGCTGATGAGTCCATTGTAGAGCGAGGCGTGATTCTCCTTGAGGGCGTAGATAGGGTAGCCGTAGCCGTCCGGACCGACGAACTCATATTCATCAACCTGATCCTGGGTCGGCATTTCCCTGCCGCCGCCGCTTTGTGACGGAGGATAGTTGTCGCCCCACCAACCGGCGGACTTGTCTCTGAGCCAGAAGCAGATCCATTCCTGTTTGAGAGGCTCCATCGTCTCAGGGACGAAGAGTTCCCAAAGCCTTCTCGGAACCATCGACGCGCTTGTGTTGTTGCCGAGCTTGTCGGTGCAGTCGCTTTTGTCGGCTCCTTGGTAGAGGGTGTATTTCGGACGGCCCTCGATGCTGAAGTTGATGACCTCATCGCAGGCTTTTTTCAAATCCACCCAACGCTGCGGGTCGTATTTGGCGTACAACTCCTTGCCTGTGCGGTTGTCGGTGAAAGGGAATGTGCCGTTGCCGTCGATGCCTCCGTTGTAAAGAGGGGTCGCCACAATCCAGCGGACCATGGCCTTCAGTCCAAGACAGGCTCCCTTGTCGATTCTCGCGAACTTCAGTCCGCTGTTCTGCGCCGGGACTCTTGAATATGCCTCATCGCAGTCATCGCAGATTTTCTGCGCGATCGTGAACACGTCCTCACGCGTGAAATGCCTGTCGTCACTCTGCTTGATGGAATGGTCAAGATAGACACATTCGCCATAATTGCGCAGCAGGACGTAGTGGAGATAGGCTCTGATGTACAGAACCTCACCGACGCGGTTCATCAGCGTGCCTGGCTCGGAAGGGGAGTCCGGGGTCTTGTAGGTCTCGATGCATTCGAGTATCTTGTTGGCCCTGCGGATGTTTGAATATACTCCCGCCCACCATCCGGTGGTGTTGCTGGCGCTTGATGAGCCTGTGGCCGTGGTTTTCTTCCAGATGTCCGAACCTGGTTCCCAATCGCCTTCATTCCAACGGTTTGTGAGGTTGTTGGCCTCTGAGGTCGAGGTGCATTCGGCTTCGTCGCAGCAAGGGGACTCGCTGTAGTGGTGCATCTGTGCAAGAGGCCTGTCGGAAGCCTTTGCGAGGGCGTAAAGGCGGGTGATCTGCTCGTCAGTCTGCTGGAAACTGCTGAACATGTCGGCCTCTGTCTTGATGTCGGTCGGCTTTTTGTCCAGATAGCCGTCACAGGATGCGGCCGCAAGAAGGCAAAGAGCGGCAGCACTGGTTTTCAATATGTTTTTCATTAATGACATAGTGTTCTGAGTATGTTTGGAACTGCTTAGAGAGTGATGGAGATTCCGAGGTTGAAAACTCGTTGGATAGGATACCAACTGCCGTCTCCGTCTCTTGTCTCAGGATCCACGTCAGCGTCGGAAAGTCCGTCGAAGGTCAGGAGATTCTGGCCTTGGAGGTACACACGGCAATTCTGGATATTGATCCTGTTCATCCATTTTTTCGGCAGGGAATAGCCAATCTCCACGTTCTTGAGCCTGATGTAGGAGGCATCGTAGAGGAACAGGCTTGAATGCGAGTTCTTGTTGTTCGAATTGGCTCCCAGGTGCAGGGCCGGATAGGTGGCCGTCTCCGCTGTCTCCGGGGTCCAACGGTTCAAGTGCATAGGCTTCACCTTGCCGATCGCGGTCACATTATAGATCGGGAAATCCCAGACGGCCGCCCCGGAAAGCATCACCGAGCAAAGGGTTGAGCCTTGCAGAAGGACGCTGAAATCAAATCCTTTCCAACTGAATCCTACAGGGATTCCGAACTGGAGCTCAGGAATACGTGGGTTGCCCATCGCCCTGCGGTCGTAGTTGTCGATGACTCCGTCTCCGTTCTGATCCTTGTAGACCACATCGCCTGGACTCAGCGTGCCGAATGTCTGGTAGCCTGCGGCGTTGAGTTTGTCAGCCTCGGTCTGGTCGGCCACGAAGTGGTCGAACTCATAGACGAAGTTCTCGCCGACACGGTGGCCTGTGGCGTATCTCCATGTGCAGTCCACCCCATTCGGAGAGACATAGGAGATCTCTTCGCAGAACTTGATCTTGTTGCGCGCGAAAGAGAGATTGGGTTTGATGTACCAGCTGAAATTCCTGCCGATGCGGTCAGCCCAGCCGAACTCGAGCTCGATGCCCTTGTTGTCCACAATGCCGGAGTTGGTGTAGGTCGCCGACTGTCCGATGATCGCCGGCAAACCGAGTTTGTCTTCTCCGGCCATGTTCGTAAGGATGTCATAGCGATGCTCGTAGAAAGCGTCCACATTCAACGAGAATCGGTTGCCAAACATCTTGAGGTCAATTCCGACATTGTACTTCATCGCCTTTTCCCAAGTCAGATCCTCATTGGCGAAAGCGCCTTCATCGTACCACGAAGAGTAGTTCTTGGAGTTCTCCCCGAAGTTGGTGATATATTCCTTGCCTTTGTTGTAGGTCTGGATGTAGGCGAAACGCGCCGAACTGATGTAGTCGTTGCCGGCGAGTCCGGCGGAAGCGCGGACCTTGAGGAAATCAACAGCCCTGAGACCCTTCATCCAGTTCTCGCTGCTGAGAACCCATCCGAGGGAGACGGCCGGGAAGAACCCGAAGCGCTTTCCGGGCGCGAAGGCCTCGGATCCGTTGTAGCCGAAATTCGCGTCCAGAAGATAGCGGCTGCGGTAGGCGTAGGTGACTCTGGCGGAGATTCCACAGTAGCGGTAGTCTACATCGCTGCCTTTACTCTTGTTCTGGAGGTAACCGAGGAGCATTCCGGTCACATCGTGCTCTTCACTGACACCGAACTTGCGTTTCCAATCCAGCTTGCCTTGGAAACGGTAGGTTGAGACGGTCGTGTAGTTGGATAGCGAGCGGGAATAGTTGTCATCGATTGTCCTGGTGTTGGCGGTCTCGAATATTCCGTTCTTAGCCCAGTACCCGGCGTTGTTTTTCCACACATCCACGCTTTCTCCCTTGAGTTTCCACGTGGCGTAGCCCGGGAAGGTCAGGTTTCCAAGGGAGAATGTGTTGACCTTGTTCCCCTTGGAGGTTCCGTTGTACTGATCGTAGGAGAACTGTCCCTCAAGCGACAGGCCTTTGGTGATGAACGAAAGGTCCTCACGAAGACGGATGGAGCCGTTGATGTCGTTGTCTGTACGGATTGTGTAGCCGGTGTGGCTGAGTTGTCCGAGGACATTGTAGCGGTACATCTGGTCATCGCAGTAAAGAAGCTTTCCTCCGTTGTTGGTAAAATCGAGTTCATTCTCCTCTATCCCTGTATTTTCGATGACGATAGGGAGGTACGAAGGCTGAGTGTTGGCGAGTCCGATGAGAGACGAGGCGGTGGCTCCGGGGTAGGTTGTCTGGCGCACCCTTATTCCCAGATCGACAGAGATCGAGAAGCGCTTTGTGGCCTGCACATCAATGTTGGAGCGGAAGTTGAAGCGGGAGAATCCGTTTTCTTTCTCAGGAGCATGGTAGGCGTAGTTGTCACCTTGGTTGTAATAGCCCCCAAGGACGAAATACTTAACCTTTTCGGTTCCTCCCCTTACGGACAGGGAGTAATCCTGCATTACCGCCGGTTTGAACATGTAGTCGAAGTAGTTCCAGTCGTAGCCGAGCCCGTCCGAGTTGTCGCCCTTTGCCTTGCGGTAGTTGGCGATCGCCTCGCCAGAGAAGAGGGACAGCGTGTTGACATCGACCCCCGGATTGTCGTTCATGAGAGCCTCGTTGTAGAGTACGGCATAGTCCGCGGAACCAAGGTAACGTGGGAATTTCGCAGGCTCCGTCACTCCGATGGATGCCTTGAAATCAACTGTCGGCTTTTCGCCCTCACGTCCGCGCTTGGTGGTGATGATGATCACTCCGTTGGCACCTCTGATTCCGTAAGGCGCTGTGGCTGACGCATCTTTGAGGATGGTGAAAGTCTCTATCTCGTCAGCGGAGATGTAGCTCATCTCACGCTCGATTCCGTCCACAATCACGATAGGTGCTGTTCCGCCGCCATAGGTGGAGACACCACGCACATTGACATTGGCCACATCGAAGCCTGGCTCACCGCCGCCGTGCTGCGTGACGATAAGCCCCGGAAGACGGCCGGCCAGGGCGTTGTTGACATTCGCGGTAGGGGACTGTGACAGTTCCTTGGTTGTTATCGTCGAGACGGCTCCAGTGATGGTCTCACGCCTTTGGACGTTGTAACCTACCACGACAGCCTCGCTAAGCGCCTTGACATCCTCGACAAGGACGATGTCCAGCTTATGCCGTCCGGCAACCTTGATGGTCTGGGGAGCGTAGCCAATGCAGGAAACCTCAAGAGTGGCTTCTGAATATGGCACATCGATTTTGTACTTTCCGTCCACGTCTGAGATCACGCCTGTCCGCTCTCCCTTTATGAGGACGGCGGCGCCGATGACCGGATAACCTGCCTCGTCAAGCACTGAGCCGCTCACATTGAACGGCTTGTCCTGGGCCGTCATAGAGACGTTGGCCAGGGCAAGTGCTACAAGGCAGAGAAAAATTCTTACGATGGATTTTCTCATGGAATATTAATTGATTTTACAGTTGTTCTTCGTGGCTTCGTCAATGGTGAACGCGCTGATGTTCGCGTTGCCGTATTTTCCGATAGCCGGCTCTTTGGTAAGGTTGCTTCCGGTGACGCTGAAGCTTGCCTTGCAGTTTGTTACTGAATACCTTGCCTTTGCGTTTTTGGCGTGTACGGCGATGCCAGCCACGACGGCTCCGGACTTGTTCTCTCCCGTCAGTTCAAAGTTGCCGTAGTTCTCACATCCGTCTATTGTCCAATCGTGCTTGTCATCAGACCAGTCGATGCTGCCGATGATTCCGGCCGCGTCTCTTTCGATGGCGCCCTTTATGGTCCCTTGGTTGATGCAATTGTAGAAATCACCACCGTTGCAGACAGCGGCGATGCCGCCCATAGTCAAGACCTGCTCGGTGCTTTCGACCGTACCATAGTTCACACAGCCTTTGAATATCGCTTTCTCACCTGTGTTCTTCTCGCTTCGTCCCACGATTCCTCCCATCATAGAACTTGCTCCTTTGATGTTTCCGTGATTCTCGCAGTTCTCAAGGTTGTGACGGAATACATTCTCACCGTGTTTGCTTGTGGAGATGGTTCCAGGACCTCCTATGATGCCACCATAACGACGGTTGACGGTGCCGCCGCTTGCGTTCTTCGCACATTCGTAAACAGTGATGTTCCCGTAGTTCTTGCAGCGGACAAGTGTACCATAGCCGGAACCGATGATTCCGCCGCAGCTCTGCACCGATCCAAAGCCGTTTTCAAGATCGATGCTGAAATTGCCCTTGTTCTCGCAATCAGTGATGATCGGCTGGCTTGTCCGTGATGATCCAAGGATACCCCCGATGTAGGCGTCAGAGTGCATTCCGGCCTTCTGATGTATGCTGAAATCGGCGGTGTTCTTACACCCTGTGATCACGGACTGAAGCATTTTGCCGTCATAGTTGTCGGCGTAGCCAACGATGCCTCCTATGTTTTGGATTCCTCCGTCAATTTTTATCTTGCCGGAGAATGTGCAGTTCTTGTACTCGCATCTTCCGAATTGGTCGATGGAAGTGATGCCGCCGATCTGTCCTTGTTTGATGAGGTCGTTGTTGGCCAGACTTTCAAGGTCATCCCTTGTGCTTGACAACTCAACGGAACTGTTGACGTTCTGCATCTTGCCTCCCTTGTTGTAGACAACTACCGGTGCGATGGCCATTCCTTGGCTCTTTCCAGTCGTGGTGTAGGAGATCTTTATCGTTCCGGCGAAGTTGATGTCTTTGAGAAGAGTCTTGTCATCCACGGTGATACCGGCTTTCACACCGTCCGAATAGAGCGCACCGAATGTGTAGAAGAATCCAAAGCGGCAGTAGTCAGGATTGATGTCGAACGTTACGGTGTGTCCTCCGCCGTTGAAGGTATAGTTGTAGAATTTGCTGACAACAGCCTTGCGCTGGTCCGCGAGAGACTTCTCTGCGGCCGATCCGTCAACATGGATGAGGTCGGCGTCAGTGATGGTGAGGTCTGTGTTCAGTCTCACCTCGCCGTTCACGAGATAGGCATCAATGTCGGAATTCTTTTCCTCCACAGCATTGTCGATGGCTGACCTGAGGGCGTGGAGATCCTCCACACAATTGATTCCGAAGAATTTGCAACAGATTGTGTTGGCCTCGCCGGCAAGTCCTACAGGTGACTCGTAGTTCACGGTGACCTCGGCTCTTGACGCTCCTGAGGCAGGCGCGGTCACGACAATCTTCCCGGCTTTCACATCGGCCTCGAAGTTCCATCCCTCAGGGACGTTCTCGAAGCTGACTTTTGACACGAAACTCCCCTCGAACGGAATCTCTATGGAGGAGCCCGCATTGACACCATAGGTCGTCTTGGCGAATGTCATGACAGGAATATCCCTGGAAATCTTAACCTTAAGGGTCACAGCTTCACCTTCAGTCCCGAATGCGGACACAGGAGCAAGGACAAGCTCGCCCTCCTCGTTCATGCCTTCTTCGGCAGGAGCCGTGATGGTCACCACCTTGGAATCCAAGTCCGCCGTGGCTGTCCAACCATCTGTGATCCCGCACTTTATGGAGACTACGTTCTTGGATGCCGAGAAAGGAAGGGTCTGGGTTCCGCCCTGTCTGAAGAGCAGTGTCTCCTCGAGATTTATGTCAGTGAGCTCGAATGACATCGCAGCCTCGGTCGCCTTGACACCGAAACTGTGCTCAAAGAGTTTTCCGTCGGCGTCGTATACCTTAAATATGATCGATCCCTCCCTCTCAGCTTCGGAGTCACTTGAAGACGGGGCTTTGAGATTGACGATTTTCTCGCTTTTGATGACGGCGCAGTCCCATCCGGCAGGCTCTTCCGTCTCGATACTGGCGACTCCTGACATGGTGAGATCGAATGTTGTACTTTCATCGAAATTGAGTTCAATGACAGTCTTGTTGTCGAGAATCGTGTTCCCGTTTTTGAGCACATTGAATTCTAATGGAATTGGCTTGGTGTCTTCCTTTGCGCAGGAGAGCATGGCGAATGCCGCTGTGGTGACGCAAAGGATGGAAAGCAATCGTTTCATGATTTTGATTTTTGAATATTAGTGTATCAGTTTTCGTGCTGCATGTCAGATTGCAAAGTTACGGCATTTATACACCGTTTTAATTGACGGCATCGGCGATTTTAGATGTGTTTTTAGGCTAATAGTTTATAACCCAAATTATTAGCCTAAAATTTATAGTGTCGTTTTTTAGATGATTTGACGCACTTTTCCCTCAAATTCCTCTTTTTTGCAGATTGCGGAGCGCCTTATTGCCGACCTTCTTGTGTAGATTGATGTGGCCGGGACATTGAGAAACGCGGCGATCTGTCTTGACTCATGGAAACCAAGACGGATGGTGGCGAGGATGCGGAGATCCGTACAGAAAGGGATCCCTTCGCGGAAACGTGCCTCCTCCTTTAGAAGGAGATTGACTTTGGAGACAAAGTCCGGATATATTTTCTGAAAGGTAGTGTCGAACTTCTCGTAGAATTCCTTGTAGACATTGCGCTGCTCCGGGGCCCGAAGCATTGCCTTGACCGCATCCATGCCGCCTTCTTTCATTGCCTGACGCAGATCATGTCTGTAGGACTCCAACTTTCCAAGGTATTCCACGGCCAGTGCCATGTACCTGAACAGATAGGCTTCCTTGATGGTGCCTTCGTCTGTCAGCCGATTATTCATCTCGCTGATTATTCCGTTTATTCTGTGAAGCTCGCGTTTCTGACGGAACACCCCTACATACATCAGCCAGATAACGACCAGAAACAAGATCAGCAGAACGATGCAGACTATCATGACATTGGCGCTGTGTCTCATGGAGTTCGCTACGGAGATCTGCCCTTCGGCATAATTGAACACATTCTTGTTCCACTGTCCGCCGATGGCGTCTTTCATCGAGATGTTGAGGTAAGAAGACGCTCTCCGGTAGCGGTTGGTCTGGATGAGCATCATGGACAGTTCCGGTAAGGAAGCATATTCCTTGCAAGGCGCCTTTATGTCGTTGATGGCGGCCTCTGTCATCCAATAGATGGCGTTTTCCTCGTCATTGATTTTCTGGTACGCGCGTGACAGGTTGAATGACGCCATCGCTTTCATGTGGTAGGTGCCGGCGTTGTCGTACACGATGCGGAATTGCTCCAAGGTCCCTTCGATGTCTTTGGCACGGATGCAAAGCAATCCCCGCATCCTTGCCTTCATCATCTGGCTGACGTTCGGATTGGAGATTGATTCATGAATATACTTGACAGCCAATGAGTCGTAGACTCTGTCAAATGCCCGCTGGAGGTGGAAATAATAATCCGACAAGAATTCAGGTGAGACCTTCTCCGCATCAATATCATCCGCAAGCGAGGCCATATCCTTTATTTTCCCCGACAAACGCAGACAGTTCAACCTGCATGCGACAGTCCTTGCCGCGAGATCCTCGTTTGAGGCGTATCGTTCCAGTTCATTGCAATAGTACAGGGTCGAGTCCAGATTGATGTGAATGAACGATGAGAACAGATCATAGCACAAATTCCACTTCAAGGAATCCGGCTGGCTCTCTGTGATTTCGTGTTCCAAGGAATCCGCCCTGTGTCGGAACGACTCCATGTAGATGTCCGCGCGTTTGAGATCCCGGTCAAGCTCGGCAAATTTCTGATTGACGCTTCTGTTGCACGAAGCGGAAAGCAGAACTGCGACAATCAGAAACAGAGTATTTCTCATCGAATGCGTGCGGACTTAAGTAACCGTAAAGATCTGAACTTCCCTTCAGAGATCAGACGTTGAAGAGGAAGTGCATGATGTCGCCGTCCTGGACGACATATTCCTTTCCCTCCGTGGCAAGTTTGCCCGCCGCCCTGACGGCGCTTTCGCTGCCGAGTGTGACGAAGTCGTCGTACTTGATGACCTCGGCCCTGATGAAGCCTTTCTCGAAGTCCGTGTGGATGACACCGGCGGCTTTCGGGGCCTTGTCGCCCCTGTGGATTGTCCAGGCGCGGCACTCGTCTGATCCGGCCGTGAAGAAGGTCTGGAGTCCAAGCAGGTGGTAAGCGCCTTGGATCAGCCTGACAACCCCGGATTCCTTCAAACCCATCTCTTCCAGAAACATCTGACGGTCCTCGTAAGAGTCCATCTCCGCGATCTCTGACTCGGTCTTGGCTGAGATCACGAGAATCTCTGCGTTCTCCTCCTTGACGGCCTCTCGGACGGCGTCCACGTACTTGTTGCCGTTGACAGCCGAGGCGTCGTCCACATTGCAGACGTACATCACCGGCTTGTTGGTCAGCAGGAACAGATTCTTGGCCATGGCGGACTCCTCCTCGTTCAGCAACTCTACGGACCTGCAAGACTTACCCTGCTCAAGGGCTTCCTTGTAGCGTAGCAGGAGGGCTACAAGTTTCTTCGCGTCCTTGTCTCCGCCAGTCGTGGCCTGTTTCTGGCTCTTGGCAAGACGGGACTCGACCGTCTCAAGATCCTTTATCTGGAGTTCTGTGTCGACAACTTCCTTGTCGCGTACAGGATCCACACAACCGTCCACGTGGACCACGTTTCCGTCATCGAAGCATCTGAGCACATGGAGTATGGCGTCAGTCTCACGGATGTTGGCAAGGAACTGGTTTCCAAGACCTTCTCCCTTGCTTGCCCCTTTCACCAGACCGGCGATGTCCACGATATCGACCGTGGCTGGCACCACGCTCTTAGGCTTGCACATGTCCGCGAGCACCTCCAGCCTCTTGTCCGGAACGTTTGTCGAGCCGAGATTAGGCTCTATCGTGCAGAAAGGAAAATTGGCGCTCTGGGCCTTGCCTGAGCTGACGCAGTTGAACAAAGTGGACTTGCCCACATTCGGAAGTCCGACTATTCCGCATTTCAATGACATATCTTACAGAATTCTAAATTCGATTAACAATCAGATGACAAAGATACGAATTAAGAATCTGTTTTGAATTGTTCTTTGAGGTGAAAATTTATCATCTTCTTTCCGCGTCTTCTGTCAGACAGCATCGCCATCCTCCTTGGAAGAAGCGTTGAGTGGCGCGTTTAAAAATCTTTGATTGTCCGGATGGTCATCCGCAGGGAAATTTCCGGGGGTAAGCAAGGTGGTATTTTTGTCAAATTAGAAAGTGTTTATGTTTCTTTTCATTTTTTATGTTTTTGTGCCGCATATTTGCCGGTGGAATGAAAAGGATTCTCGTCATAATCTCTGTCTTTCTTCTCTTTCCGGCCGCCGTTGAAGTACATAGTGTTCAAATTTTAAATGTTTCTGATGCGGCCGGAGGAGAAGATCAGACAGTTGTCATGTTCTGGAATCTGGAGAACCTCTTCGACTGGCGCAGAGACAGTCTCAACCGCAGTGATTCGGAGGCGGAGTTCACCTCTTTCGGGAAAAGGCGTTGGACCAAACGTAGGTTCATGGCGAAATGCAACGCGATAGCAAAGTCAATATTCTGGATAAAGGACAGCGAAGGAGCGCTTCCGGACGTTATAGGAGTCGCCGAGGTGGAGAATCGTTTCGTCCTCGAAAGGCTTTTGGAAGACACACCTCTCTACAAGACGGACTATCAGATAGTGCATTTTGACTCTCCCGATCCGCGTGGGATTGATGTGGCGCTTCTTTATCGGGAATCCAGACTGAAACTGATTCAGGCCATTCCGCTTAGAGTAGGCGGCGGAGCCGATCCGCCGATGCGGACCAGGGATATTCTTTTGACAAAATTCCGGAAGCCGGACGGGGACAGCGTGGCCTTTCTGGTGAACCATCATCCATCCAAGTACGGAGGCAGGACGGGAGACAGAAGAGTGGTGGCGCTGAGGAGGTTGCGTGAGGCCACGGACTCGCTTCAGAGGTCAGGATTGAGGAATATACTCGCGATGGGTGACTTCAACGACACTCCTGAGAATCCGGCTTTCGGAATATTGACTGACGGACAGCCCTATCCTTTGACGAACCTGACGGCCCCTTTGGCCAGAAAGGGAGAGGGAACTATCAGATATTCAGGTAAATGGGAGATGATAGACATGTTCTTCGCTTCGGAAAGCCTTGTGCTGAGAGGGCATATTCATAAAATGAAAGTTTTAAGATTGCCTTTTCTTATGACGAGGGACAATGCCCATTCGGGGGAGAAACCGCTTCGCACCTACACAGGGCCGCGTTACGTAGGCGGAGTGAGCGATCATTGTCCGATTGTTGTGAGGATTCGGTAGATAATCAATAAAAATTGTTAAATTTGCCTTATTGGAAGTATGCCTTTCGGGGCGCTTTCTTTGACGAACAAGACTAAAAATCACATAATATGGAAATGAAAACCAAAATCAGAGAGAAATTCAAGACTCTCTTCGGAGCTGAAGGCGAGATTTTCGCTTCGGCCGGACGTATCAACCTCATAGGTGAGCACACTGACTATAACGGAGGTTATGTCTTCCCTGGAGCCATTGACTGCGGAATCATGGCTGAGGTGAAGTTGAACGGAACCCAGAAAGTGAAGGCTTTCTCGCTCGACTACGATGAATATGTCGAGTTCGGTCTCAATGAGGAGGATAAGCCTAAGCAGCAGTGGGCCAGCTACATCTTCGGTGTGTGCAGGGAGACTGTGAAGCGCGGCGGAAAGGTTGAGGGTTTTGACACCGTCTTCGCCGGAGACGTTCCTCTGGGAGCCGGGCTTTCTTCTTCGGCCGCTTTGGAGAGCACGTTCGCGTACGCCATCAACTACTTGTTCGACAACAAGATCGACAAGTTTGACCTTGCCAAGATCGGGCAGTCCACCGAGCATAACTACTGCGGTGTGAAATGCGGAATCATGGATCAGTTCGCCTCGATTTTCGGAAAGAAGGGCAGTCTTATCCGTCTTAACTGCAAGACATTGGAGTACAAGTACTTCCCGTTTGATCCGAAGGGCTACAAACTCGTTCTTGTCGATTCTTGCGTGAAACATGAACTGGCATCTTCGGCGTATAACAAGAGGAGAGAGTCCTGCGAGAACGCCGCCAAGGCCATCAGAAAGAACCATCCTGACGTGGAGTTCCTCAGCGACGCCAAGAGAGTTTGGCTTGACGAGGTGCGTGAGGAGATTCCGGAGGAGGATTTCCTCAGGGCTGAATATGTCATCGGAGAGGTTCAGAGAGTCCTTGACGTTTGCGACGCCCTTGAGAGAGTGGATTACGAGACCGTCGGCGAGATGATGTACCAGACCCACTTCGGCCTGAGCAAGCTCTACGAGGTCAGCTGTGAGGAACTTGATTTCCTGAACAAGCTCGCCCGCAAGTGCGAGGTGACAGGTTCACGCGTGATGGGCGGAGGCTTCGGCGGCTGCACCATCAACCTTGTCAAGGATGAGCTCTACGATGCGTTCATCGCCGCCGTAAAAGAGCAGTTCCCTGCCAAGTTCGGTCACGATCCGAAGTTCTACGATGTCGTGATCAGCGACGGCGCCAGAAAAGTTGAATAATATTTTTTACTTAATACGACAAAGGGTCGCACGGGATTGTTCCTCAGCGGCCCTTTAATTTTTTATGAATACAGAAGTACATGTTTGGTCGCTGAGCCTGCCGAAGAACTTGTGCCCTGCAGAAGCCCCATCAGTTATCCTACTTTACCGCTCACTGTGCTCTGCAGAAGCGTCCGACTCCTGCCTGAGCCCCATCCGTTCTCTGACTCTACCGGTCGCTGAGCCTGCCGAAGCGTCCGACTTATACCGAAGCACTTGCCCCTTGCGGCCAAAATTACCTGTTTCACAACCACCACGAGCACGAGGATGTGTTTTGGGGTATGTTCAGAGGCTGTTCACTGTGCTCGACCCCATCCCCGAAAGAGTGGGTCAGCCACATCAATCCGCCTCTCTTCCCTCTATACCCCATCTTCCTGTGCCCGTGGTCTGCACAATGGAACAAGCCGTGAGCCTACTGAAGCGCCTGGCATGAATCTATCTGGTTTAGGTCCAGTCCTGTGATAAGTGCCAATCCCGAAATTAGATCGCATTTACCCTTCGTGCTTCTAAAACTCATGTCTTCCGTGGAGGTCAAATCACTCAATATGAGTGAATACCGAACCATTCACTTGTGAGGTTTGAAAGTGAAACAGGAAGCTTTATTTTATATGCCGTGCAACAATTCAGAAAGACTTGAAAATCAATCGGTGGGATATCACCAGTTCATTAGCAGTGAGTTACCAATCGCTGCCGGGACGATCGGGAGGGCAGGGTTTCGTAACTAACTAATATCATGAATATTACCGAACACGGACTGCTGGCATCGGCCGCTGAAGGCGAATGAACGTTCCGGGTATTAATCTCCCAGTTTTGGCCAAATAAAATTCCTTATTTAGCCAAAAATGGGTAGAATGTATGGGTTTTGGCCAAATAAGGAAACTGGGTTACCTGAAGAAGCGGGAGACCCAGGCGGGGTCGACGCGGGAGAAGCCGGGGGAGGGCTTGACGGAGGGGTTGCGGCGGATGATGCCGGCGCAGTCTTCGTAGACATTGAAGCCGATGCGGAGGCCGTGCATCTGGCCGTCTTTCGGGTAGGAGAATTCGATGTCGTTGTCCGGGCCGTCCATGTGATAGAACTTGAACGGGGTGCTGAGCAGGTCCTTGGCGCCGCCTTTCTCCATCATCTCCATCTTGGTGATGTACTTGCACATCTCTATCACGCAGTCATCCAGACCGGCGTCGAAGATGTTGACTTTCTCGATCAGCGATCCTATGTCGCTCACCCGGCGGAGCGTGTAGCCTTCCAAAGTTTGTGAAATCTTCTCGAACTGAGCCTCAAGTGCCTTCTCCTGGGCCTCAGGAAGGATTCCGTCGGGCATCAGCCAAATCATAAGGCGCTCGGTCGGGTCGTGGTAAAGTGTCTGACCCTGAATGAGATTCGCCTTGCCGCAATGCGGGCATTCCCACACGAACAGCGAGCCGTCCTTGACTTTCGCCTTGAGTTCCGGATTCTCTCCGACATTTATGCGGTTCCAGACTTCGATTCCGTGCTTTTCTCCGCAGGTTGAACATATTGCGGTAACTTTATCAGGCATATTCGTTTAGTCTAAATATTCATTAATAATTCTCCGGTTATATTCTTCGCCACTTGTTTGGTTGGCGGGAAAGAATATTCCAACCTCCTATTTATCAAGCCATTTCCAGACCTTGTACATCAACGCTCCCCAGGCGAGGAACAGGACCACATAGACCCAGAACGGCAGTTTGGCCGCATAATTCGTGCTTTGGGTGTACCTGTCGAACTCCGGGATGTCGGCGTAGTAATATGCCCCCGCCCCGAAATCAAGCGAATCCTGAAGCCCGAGACCGCGCGCCATGATGTAAAGGGCGGCCAGAACGGTCGCCCCTATAACGATCAGGGTAAGAACCTTGACGATTCTTTTGCCTGTGATATTCATCAGTCAAGAACAGGAATCGGGAAGAACTTGCCGGAGAGGAGGAACCAGACGGCGAAGAACGTCAGCGCGATGTTGAAGAGCTGGCCGATGATGTAGAGCCAAAGCACCTTGCCGCCCTGCATTTGCTTGATGATCTCCTTGAAGTTCGTGTCCAGTCCGATGCTTGTGAACGCCAGCACGAACGCCCAGTTCTTGTACTGGTCGAGAACCTTGTTGATGGCTCCGACTTGATCGGCTCCGCAGAGTGGTTGGATGAGGAATGAGGCCACCATCGAGGCGATGAAGAAACCGAGGATGAACTTCGGGAATCTGTACCAAATCTCGCTTGCTCCCACCTTTGTGGTCCCGCCGTTGTCAATCTTTGTGGCGAAGAACACGGCCACGAAGAAGGCGATGAAACCGATCAGGATGTTCTGTATGGACTTCACCAGAACCGCTGCCTGCTGAGCCTCAGGGCCGAGGGCAGTACCTGCAACGACGACAGCGCCAGTTGAGTCAACAGTACCGCCGATGAGCGAGCCGCCCATGATCTGCGACATTCCGCAAGCCTTGATGATGACCGGTTCAAAGACCATCATGAGGATTGTGAATATGATTGAGATCGACACTGTTATGGAAAGGTCGTCCTTCTTTGCCTTTGAGGCGGCAGCTGTGGCGATCGCCGCGCTGGTTCCGCAGACGCTCGTCGCGGAAGCCATCGTGATGACAAGCGGCTTGTTGTTGATTTTCAGGACTTTGATTCCGAACCACCACATGAACAGGATCACAATCGGGGTCACGATCCATGCGATTCCAAGACCGTAGAGACCAAATTTCGCAATGTTGGAGAACAGTACGGAGAATCCCATGATGACAAGGCCGGACTTAATGTAGAATTCAGTCTTGATGGCCGGCTTGAGCCAGTTCGGAACACCTACGGTGTTGGAGATAAGAAGGCCGACCAGAAGTGCCCAGAAAGCCCATTCGAGGTAGCGGTTGAGGGTATATTCAGCGCTTATGAGTCGTACCACAAGGGCGATGACGAACAATCCGATAAGTGCAGGAATATATTTCTTCACGCTTTCGCCTTGAAGTTTGACTCCAATCGTGAACAACGCTCCGAGTGTGATGAACGTCACGAGGAACTTGCGCCAGAACGCCCAGGCTCCAAGCTGCTCAGACAACGGGACAACCTTTGCCGCAGCGGCCTCCGAGAGATTCTCTCCGAGAGTCCAAGTCGCGAATTTAACCGCCGAAAAATCAAATGCCTTAGTCAGGACAGCGATGCAGGCGATGACGATCACGATGCCGCCGATCCAGATTGCCTGCCAGTCCTCCTTGCCCCAAAACGCGGGAACAGTCTTGCCTTTCTCCATCTGTAGAAAAATTAGTATAATGTTTTACTATTTTGCAAAGATATAATAACTGACGGTTTCTCGCAAAACTTTTTCAAAAGTTGAAGTGGCGTTTGGTACACCAGAGGGGTGTCTCCTGTACCGAGTGCGGCTTTGGTGGCAGTTGGTACACCAGAAGGGTGTCTCCTGTACCGAGTGAGGGGGCTTTAAGGTACAAATCTACATTGAAGATTCCTTTGGCGCCACTAAAACTATCTAAAGACTTATGCTGAATATCCAGCCGATGTAGTCCTTGTTGAGGTTGGCGATCGGGAAGCGGTCGATGTAGTGCCAGAAGTTGCGGGCGTAGCGGATGCCGATCTGCGTGTCGTAAGGGAGCCAGAAAAAATTGCCTAGATTGACGGTGAGGTCGGCTCCGACGCTGAACAGATTCTCGCCCGTGACCGCTCCTGGATTGTAATGCAGTTCGTGGTTCCAACTGAATGTCTGGTAGGACCAGTCGAAGAACGGCGTCAGCTCGAAGTTCTTGACGTAGGCCACGGGGCTGAGGAACGACCAGTCCACGTCAGCGAAAGGAATCGCATAGTCTGCGGTGACCCTCCATCTGGACTCCGAGCAGGAGTTGATGATGCTTTTAAGGTTGGTGTCCACGAACCCTCTTGGAATGGCAGTCAATGCTCCTTCCATGATTCCACCCTCTTCGTATGGCCCGTACCACACCTCCATCGACGCGGTGAGCCTGAGTCCTTGACGGGCCGTGAACCCTGGAAGATAGCCGTAGGTGTAGAGATAAGCGGTCGGATTGTAGGCCTTCATATGGCCCGGTCTGAAGTGAAATCCCAGTTCCGCACCGAATCCGAGCGACGGAAAGACCTGTGACGGGGCTTTCTGTCTCATGACATAGCCTCTTATCGATGCATCCAGAGTCTGAAGCGGAGAGATGTTGTTTTCGCCGATTGTGCTATAGGTCTCGGTCACATCCTTTCCGTCTTTTTTCACGATGTGCTGGAACAGAATCTGGTCATTGTACCTGTCGTTGGTGAACTTGTACTTGACCTGCGGGATCAGTCCCCGGTTGATGCCGCCTGACGAGAAATTGAACGGAATATAGACTTTCAACCCTCCTTCAAAATAAGGCTTGTCGGTCAGAGTGCCTTTGTTGTAAAGCCTGTACATCCTTTCCTTCGTGACTTGGATTTTCTGAATGTCCATCGCGGCTCTGTCATTGAAGTCGGCGGAGAACTCAATCACCGGCCAAAGACCTGTGAATATGTACTTGAAGTGTCCGGAATGTCTCCAATCCCCGTCCTTGTACGGATCCTCATGAGCTCCGTAGCCTACCATTCCGTAGCCGGTGCTGAGCAGGTTCTGGAACATGGCGGTGGCGCCAAGCGAGGCGGTCTTGTAGTAGTCGTCACCGCTTATGGACTCGACGTTGTCGTAGTTGAAATAGACCGGCGCCCAGGAATGAATATGCGGGAGTCTGATCTTTGAATATCTTTCCGGTTGCGAAAATTTTACCTCCGCGGCAACGGCGATTGAGTCGCCAAGGGCGGTTTCCTGCGCTGTAAGCGCATCTGCGACAGCGTATTTATGAATATCCTCGTAGCGGACTTCGGTAATCGGCAGGTCGCTTACCGCTGTGGCGTACATCATCCGTCCTTGCTTGTAGTCTCGAGGTCTGTCCGATGCCGCCAACGAACTGTAATACAGCGTGTCAGCCTTGAACACCGGTGAGCTGATCCCGTAGCGTGTCGAGGTCAGCCGCCGCAGTGTCAGGTTCTCCACGTCCAATGAATATAACTCCGTCACTCCAGTCCTGTCGCATAGAAAAGACAGTTGTGTTCCTTCAGAAACCGGGCGCTTCGACAGGCCCGGCGCCCGATCCTGTTCCGTTCCCCGAGCATTGCCGGACTGATGGCCCGGCGCCCGATCCTGTTCCGTTCCCCGAGCATTGCCGGACTGATGACCCGGCGCCCGGTCACTGAGCCTGTCGAAGTGACCTGAGTTGAAGGTTTCTTCTTTGCCGGACATTCCGAAGTTCGGTGAGTCCTGTCGAACCGCAGATCCAACAGCCGGAACGGTGCGAAAATGTGAGAGGGTGACGGGTTGAGGGCCAAGTAATTGACGGAGAGCAGCCTTGCCGTTGGCCATCCGTCCGACAATCTCATAGACTCCCATTCCGTTCTCCGACAATCCTGCCGCAAAAAGCCTGTCTCCGATCCAGGCCGACTCCGTGAACTGAAGCGAGTCCGGAGCGATGAACGATTCCTTGACGGATCCATCAGTGGTGGCCAGCAGAACGATCCGCGATCCTCCCGCGTAAGGATATTCAGAGGCGGCGATGACATTTCCGTCAGGTGCCGGTGCCGGATTGAAATACCTTCCTTTTTTTGTCAGATTATGGACTTTCCTCGGTTTTGTCAGATCCACATAACGAATCCGCGAGCTTCCGCCGAGGGTCCACCGATGCCCCGCCACGGATTCGCTCCAGAATATTCGTTGACTTTCTGAATCGAGGAAGAGGCTGCTCGTGTAGGAGGAGAAAGACCTGATTCTCTTTTCATTACCCGAGGCATCCAGTCGAACGAGGCTGTTGGCGGTGGCCATCCCTGACTTGAGGGAATATATTCCCGAACCATCAACTGTGACAGCCCCTTTGTACTCCGTGTGCATCGAAGGTGTCCGGCTGACCTGCCTTGACGGCATGAACGGCTCCCTGAGTGCAGTCTCAACATTCCAAAGCTGCTGGAAATTCTCCTCTATGATCCGGAAAGATTCATTGAAACTTTTTCCGCTGGCGGCCTTTACGGTCTTCTGGAGATTGAAGAGCCAGCCCTTGCGGACAACCCGGTCAAAATATTCCTGAGTGAAAAGAGGATCGTTGAAGAATACTCTCGCCCCGGCGATGAGCATATAGCCAACCCTGTAATAATCAGGTGTATAGTTCTTGTTTGATCCATAGAACCATCTGTAGTAGTCCCGCCGGTCGCCGCAGTCGAAAGCCGGCCTCATATATTCAAGAAACGAGGCCTGTCTTCCACGTCCGCTCCGACTGAGCGCCGTTTCCGCCACCACCGCATCGCCTTCGAGGAACGCCGGTCCCGGGTATATTCCAGCGAAAGCTCCGGCCGCCATTTCTCCGAAAAGCCAATGCAGCGCCTTGTTGCCTCTGTCCGCCCCGAACTGCATCTGCGCCGCATGCCGCCCCTCATGGATCGCCAGATTTCGCACCCATGGCATCGCCATTGGCTCATAAGGATCGTTGACGGTGAATATGTCCATTCTCTTCGGCGCCCATGTGACCGAAGCGTTCGGCAGCACATAGCGGCTGTGCAGCACGACCGGCATCTTCCCCTTGTAACTCTGCCCGATAAGGTAACCTGATGATCTTGCTATCCTTAGCCGCGCCTCCTCCAGCTCCGTCCCGTAAACCCTTGCCAGTGAGTCCTCTCCTTTCGGGAAGATCAATCTGAAGTTCTCCGTCTCCATCTGCCTCCACCGCAGCGCCGCCGGATCATTCCCCGTCAGCGAGAACTGCGCGCTGGATTTGAAGCTGGTCAATGCGAGAAGAATCACAGTAAATATCTTGATACCAGTCTTAGTCATAAAGTCATATTCAAAAGTCCTTTGCGAATATAGTGATTTTTATAGTAAAATTTTGAAAATTCCGCTCAAAGTCCTATCTTTGATCCAAAACCACATAACCGTCTGAATATGAGAAACCTATCGAGAACATTTGTCATAGCCTTGCTGACGGTGCACCTGCCAACCATGGCGCATGCCCAGATGCGCATCGGCGAGGAGCCGGCCCGCCCTTCAACAGACGCATGGGAGGCCGTGAAGTACGGCGAGATCTCGCCTTCCCTGTACACGGGAACCGTGTGCGTGTCCATCCCCGTCTACACCTACGATGACCACGACTTCACGCTGCCCGTCTCCCTTGACTATGCCTCCAACGGATGCGTGGCGAACGAGCGTGCCGGGATACTCGGCCACGGATGGACGCTCACAGCGGGCGGGGTGATGACAAGGGAGATACGCGGGATTCCCGACAATGTCGATGAGACGTACATCCACCACGGCTTTTATTCCACATACCTACTGTCATCGAGACCGACGGGGCGGGTGATGCACATGGACCACATCCAGCTGCGTCCAGGCACGGCCGGCTTCAACTACGGCAGGGAGACTGTATACAACCCCGGTGTTGTGTACATGGACCTCAGCGATCCAAACAATGAGCGGTACTATGATGCTGAACCAGACATATACCATTTCTCCATACCAGGTTACAGCGGGGCCTTTCACCTCGCCCCCGGAGGGCGCGTCGTCCTGCATGACACTGACGGGAACCCGGCAGACCTCAGGGTCGAGATCGACATAAAAACAAGTGCCACAGCACCGATAAACACTTCTGCCGGAGCAAGCGGTTACCGCTCCTCGGACAGGTTCGTCGGCTTCACGATAACCACACCTGATGGCTACAGATACAGGTTCAACGGCGCCACGGACAATGACGGGCGCTCTCCCGGGAACGACGGGAGCAATCTGGACCTGACATGCGGTTCATGGAACTCTGGGTTTCCGCAACAGATAACGGCATGGAGGCTCAGCTCAATCACCGCCCCTAACGGCAGGAAAGTCAGGTTTGTATATTCAAGAAAGCGCACGGAACGTCTTGCCAGGCCGTCATGCTACGAGGCCGCGGAGACCGCACCCAACGGCAAGGGACAGGTGTTCCTTGAAAACAGCGCCTCCGGCACCTCATATTCGGAGGTCAGCTCCGCGCTCCTTGACTCCGTGGTGATTGACGGAGGCGCGGCCATATCGTTCTCCTACGGAACAGGATCCGGCTATGGCGAGACTGTGATGAAGAGCCTTGACGAGGGCACCAGGCTGGAGGGGATCTCTGTAAGGTATAAAGGCCGGACCATCCGTTCGTGTTCGATGTCGTACACCGCCAACGGGGCGTATCTGGCCTCAGTCACCAAATCCGGAGAGGGCACGTTCGGTCTCAACTATGCCGGCACCGATTACCCTGTCATAGGAACAAATTCCGTGGACCACTGGGGCTACCACAACGGTCGGACCTCGGCTGGAACGTCCTCATTCCTTGACGTCACCGTGACCGACACAAGCACATTCACCGAGACCGTCAAGCCCGGCAATGTCCGCGAGCCCGACGCGTCCAGGGCCGTCACCGGGCTTCTCTCGCGCATGTCCTACCCGACCGGAGGGTGGACAAGGTTCGACTATGAGGCCCATGACTATTCCAGAGCCGTCATGAGGGAGGGATGGAACGACTTCGCACCGGCCGTCATGGACAGTGTCGGCGTGGCCGGAGGCCTGAGGCTCAAAAGAGTGACCCATTTCGGCTCGAACGGCGACACGCTCGCGTCAAAGAGGTATGAATATGCGCTTCCGGACGGATCGTCCTCCGGGATACTGGCCTACATCCCGAGGTACAAGGTCGTGTACGACGCCTACGGATATGCCCCGTGCAGGTGGGAGGAGTTTGACCAGACATACATGCGGCCGATCCTTGGGCCGATCCATGGCCACACGCGCTCTAACAACCTCACCACATATTCATCCACCCACATCGAGTACGCCTCGGTGACGGAGACGGGGCGTGACGGCGGCCGGACGGTATATCATTTCCGCACCAGCGATGACGTCGGCTGTCTGGACTTCATGCCGTGGACGGAACCGGAGTACGATGACTACATCCTGCATCCGTATCCAAGCCTGGATGCGGCCGCGGCCGCCGTGGCGCCGTCGGTGTCGCTGCAATCCATGCGTGGCAGACTCAAGTCCAGGGAGATGTACGCATCCGGAATAACCTCGCCTGTCTTCACGGAGACCAACCTGTGGGAGGATGTCCCGGGAGTGTATGACACGGTGTACTGCCGCCTCGTGCATTCCTGTGCCAGGACCATGGTGAACACAGGCCGGCCGCGCCTTTCCGTGACGGAGACGTCCGTGTCCGGCACAGACGGGGCTCCTGTCACCGGAAAGGTCCGCCATACCTACAACGCACATGGCCAGAAGGCCTCCGAGTCAAGACTTGACAGCCGCGGCCACTGGATGACCACAAGATACACCTATGTGACGGACTCCGCGTCCGGCCCGGTCGAGGAGATGATGGCCGGGGCCAACGTCATCAGCCGCCCGACGACGGAAAGCCTTTGGGACGGGACGGAGGAGCTGTCCAGAAAGACATTCTCCTTCTGCCTCCCGTCCTCATCGAACCCGGCCCTCTTCCGTGTCTCTTCCGTGACGGAAACAGACATGCGCTCCGGAAGCAGCCTCACGACATCCTACAGCTACGACAGCCTCGGACATCTTGTGGAGAGGACAGACCCCTACGGGATAAAGACAACCTATGTCTGGGGGTACGGCGGGATGCACCTTGTCGCAGAGATAGTGAACAGTGGGCTTGATGATGTCATGGACATCCCCGGACTCCGGAATATCCACAACGCCCCGCTGTCAGGCGGATTGGGGGACATCGAACAGACACTGAGGGCAAGGGTCCCCGGCGAGACCGAGGTCACCACGTGGGATTACCTTCCGCTTGTCGGGATAATCAAGACCACAGACCCGTCAGGCCGCTCGGTCACCTATGAGTACAACGGAACGGGCAAGCTGAAAAGTGCGCGCGACGATCTCGGAAGGCTGACGGACGCCTACCTTTACTCGACAGACAACAAAAGATAGGAGGGAATATGGAAAAGACCAGACACATCACACTTGCCCTGCCCGCCGTCCTCACGTTCCTGGCATTGGCGGAGTCCAACGCGGGATGCCAGACAGGCCGGATAAGCGTCTATCCGACTGTCGTCGAATGGTCCGCCGACGACATGTCCCCGCAGGAGGTCCGCGTGACAACAGACGGCACATGGGTGTGCGACAGTCTTGAGATTGGCGGATGGCTCAGGCTCAACGGGACAACCGGCTTTGGCACGACCCTGGTGACCCTTACCCCATTCCGTGTCAACCCGACCGAGGATGACTGGGTGGATGGGGTTGAGTTCCACTGCGACGGGTCAGACAAATCAGCCACGGTGACCGTCATCCGGCGTGGCAGGGTATATTCAGTGACGACGGACAGTGATGCCTTGAGGTGGGAGGCTGACGAGACGGGGGCGAAGACCCTGCGCGTGACGGCCGACTCTGACTGGACGGCCAGAATCCTTGGCTCCGGTTTTTCCGTGGTTCCGGCATCCGGTTCCGGCGACGGGACATTGACCGTGACCCCGTCCGGGATCAACCCCGGTCCCGGGGAACGCTCCGCCGAGATCCTTGTCATCAACCACAGGGCACGGGCAACCGTGCTCCTGAGCCAGGCCGTGTCCGAGGAAAGACTGGCGATAGACGGCAACTGGACACTCCACAGGACATACACAAAGGGTGACGGGGAGTCGTGCCTCCAGGACATCACCTTCCACAACGGACTCGGCTATCCGGAGCAGATCGTTCAGGTCGGGGCGTCACCGGATCGTGGCAGGAACATGGTGACCCCGGTGGTCTATGACCTGATGATGCGTCCGGACGCCAAAGTGTACCTTCCATACGTGTCGTCATCGACAGGCGCGGTGGAGGAACCCACCGGCAGGGTCCTGCTCGATCAGGCGAATTTCTACACAGACCTTTATCAGCGTGACGGTCCCCGTGCCTTCACGGAGACGGAATACGAGCCGTCACCGTTGAGCCGCCCGAAGAAGATGTGGCGCGCCGGCGCCGTGTTCCGCGACAGCCTGCGTTCCGCCGCCGTGGGCCATGGAGGCAACACCTCCGGCGAGGTGCGTCTGCTTGAGGTCAGGCCTGACGGGGCCCTCGTCATAGGCGGCCACTATCAGCCGGGCACGCTCCGCCGCGAGTCGGTGACCGACGAGGACGGATGCGTGACGGTGACCTTCAAGGACAGGCTTGACAGGGTTGTCCTGGTGAGGCGCGTGGATGGCGGTGTCTCCGCCGACACCTATCAGGTCTATGACCCGTGGGGCAACACCGCATGGGTGCTGCAGCCGGAAGGGAGCGCAGCCATGCCGGAGGGGGACGCCGTATGGACAGTCCCGGCCGACGATGACGTGAACGGCTCCACCGCCGCCAGGTTCTGTTTTGTCAAGGTCCATGACGGCTTCGGCAGACGCCTGTCCTCAAAGGTTCCGGGGAAAGCTATCGAGCGTTATGTCTATGACCGCGGCGGACGTGTCGTGATGAGGCAGGACGGCCGTATGCGTGAGGACGGCGGATGGTGGATGACTTACGCCTACGATGCCCTCGGGCGGGAGACATCAAGGGGGCTGATGAGATCCGGAGCATATTCCGGGGAGTCCGGGAGAGCCCACTGGCAGGAGCTGTACGACGGGATCACTGCGGCCACATCATCGGAAGCTCCGCAGCCTGACTCGCTCATCGCGGAGACGGTCTACGGCATCTCATTGTATGACATAAGGTACATCCATCCCGCCACGGTGACATCGTCGGAGGATTATGGCCGCGTCAAGGGCCTGAAGACCTACGAGCGGGTCCGGGAAGTCGGAGGGTCGGCCGCGGATCTGGGCGGATGGGTGGAACGCTCGTTCTACTACGACTCACTCGGGCGTCATGTCCAGACCCTGGAGATGAGCGCCGACTGGAGTCTGCCGTCATCCAGCCTCACGACATACGATTTCAGGGGCAATGTCCTCTCCTCGGAGGAAAGGCACTGGCACTCCTCAAACAGCGTCGAGGATGCCCTTGTCTCGGAATTCACCTACGATGAACGAGACAGGATCCTCAGCGAGTCCCATGCTTTGAACGGAGTGTCCTTTGGTCGGATTGTCTACACATACGATGCTTTGGGGCGATTGATAAGGAGGAAGTCCGGCACCGGATTCCACCCCGTGACCGAAACCCTCACCTATGACATCCGGGGCTGGCTGACAGGAAAGTCCAGTGACATCTTCAGCGAGTCGTTGAGGTACACGGCCCCGCAAAGGCCGGGGACCGCCCCGGCCTTCACAGGCGACATCTCCGAATGGGGCTGGAACAACGGCGGCGGGGACGAGACCTACGCCTTCTCGTATGACAGTTTCGGCAGACTGACGGACTCCAGGCTGTTTGTCGGCGACGCGTCGTCCATGTCCGGCATCTTCTCCGAGCGCGGCGTCGCCTATGACCGCAACGGCAACATCCTGTCGATGACCCGCCTTCTGGACGCGGCCTCCGCCCACGAGTCCCTGTCGTTCTCCTACGAGGGCAACCGTCTGTCGGCGGTCTCCGGATCTGAGCCTTACGCCCATGACGCTTCCGGCAACCTCACCCGCGACGGCCGCAACGGTCTGGACATCTCGTACGACATGCTCGGCAAGACGTCATCCGTCAGCAAGGACGGCTCCCTTCTGGGCAGCTATACGTTCCTTGCGGACGGGACGAAGCGCTCAGCCCTGAAGGCTGACGGCACCGGCCATGTCTATGCCGGCTCGATGGTTTACACCCGCGACGCCTCCGGTGCCCTGTCCCTGGAGTGCGTCCTGACCGATGGCGGACGCCTTGCTGTGGACCATAGTCCGGACGGCGACGTGTCATACCGCCCTCTGATCCACGTCACCGACCACCTCGGCAGCGTCCGCGCCGTGGTGGACGCTTCCACCGGAGCCGTCATCGAGCGGAACGACTACCTCCCGTTCGGTCTGCGCCGCCCCGCCACCAACGCCGCCACCGGAACGGCCGCCGGCTCAGAGACGGACCCTAACCGCTGGCTCTTCTCCGGCAAGGAGTCCCAGTCCTTCCTCAGCGCAAGCGTCCCGCTCCTCGACTTCGGCGCCCGAATGTACGACCCGACCACCGCCCGCTGGACCGCCAGCGACCCGCTGGCGGAGAGTTTCCAAAGCATAAGCCCGTATGTCTATTGTCTCGGAAATCCAGTGAGCCACATAGACGATGACGGCCAGATGCCTCAGGTGGTTGTCGGTGCCCTCATAGGTGCTGCCGTCGGAGGAATAATTGCAGTCGTGGAAGGGAAGAGTTGGCGAGAAATCGGTGGCGCAGTAGTGGGCGGAGCCGTTGAGGGCGCATTGGTTTCTGTGACTGGTGGAATGTCCTTGTTAGGCTCTAAGGCGGCAGCTTCTGTTCTATCTGCTGGTGTAGCAAGTGCTGTGGGAAGTACGACTAACCAACTTGTTGGAGAAGGTAGTGTTGATGCGAAGCAAGTTGCGTCCGATGCAAAAACAGGTCTCATTTTTGGAGGAATAGGGAAAATGGCTTTCAGCAAAGGAACGAAATATGTGGGAGAGAAAATTGCCATTGAAGCGCAACAAAAATATTCCTCGAAGGCCGTAAGATCCTCGGTTGAGAAAGAAGTAAAGAAAGAGATGAGCGTGTCAGGCATAAACACGGGAGGAAAATCCGGAGCGAAGAAGGTCAAGCGTGAGGTTGAGAATCGCCTTGCTAATCAAAGGGATTTTGAGTTCTCCATAGCAAATGCGATAAAGGATACGAAAGTCGGCGATGTTGCAAATGATGTGGCTGCCCATAAAGTCAGTCTTTTGATATATAATAAAGAAGAATGAAACCATATATTATTGACGATCGCAACATATTCATAGCTGAAATAGTGCCTATTGTTTTATGTATTGGACTGTTTTCCATTTATATGACAATGCTAGAATATAAAGGTCTCGTGGTTACGATTATTTTGGGGGTGATGACGGCCAAAATAGTCATATCCAACATTATCGTGTCCATAAGGCACTTGAGAAGATATCTTATGACGAAAAAGCCACATATGCGTATAGACAATGAGGGCATATTCATAGATATCAATGACATGTGTGAGACTGTTCGATGGGAACAGGTGAAGGAAATAGATATATGTCGTTATAAGGAAAGTCGCGAGATCAAAGATTTGTGTCTTTACATTTATCTTGAGGATTGCCATATAATATTCGGATTGGAAAGATATCTTGATGGCATCAATCTTTTCGCGCTTCGCCGCGCCTGTCGTCATTTCTCAAACAGACCGGGAATAGTGAAAAAACGGAGTTTGATTATAATTTAATAGCGCCCTGACAACATAAACCCAAATAAAGATGGAAGCATTTGTGATAACAGAAAAGGATCTGATAAAACACTATCTTTAAAGATTCTCATATTCACCATGGTGGTTTTAGCATTGATAGTTATGTTCCCATCTGTAATAGACAAGATGTTTAGTGATCTGAAGTCCTTTATAATGTTTTTTGTTTTCTTTATTTTGATATTATTATCGCTTGTCTATAGGTTGATTAAACATATTATTAGAGGCAGGAAAGCCGAGAAAGTGTTTTTTAAGGTGGATGAAAAAGGACTTTATTTAAATGATGACCATCCTTGTTTTTTGAAATGGACACAAATTGATAGAATTGAGATTTGCGGAAAACCTAAGGGGGCAAAACATCCATCGTTATATCTCGATGTGTACAGAAAAAAAGATCGTGTCATCGACTTTTATTTAGATGATTATATGGGAAGTATCTCCACATCTGATCTTATTAATGCCATTAATACTTTTTCCGGACGCCCGGACATGGCAAAGATTCGTAAATGGTATGAGTAGATCTTGTTGCAGCACCTATGGTTATGGAGACGACCACATCTTGTCCGGCAGGATGATCTCACCGCCCCTGGTCGCTGAGCTTGTCGAAGCGGCCAGCCCTAACCGCTGGCTCTTCTCCGGCAAGGAGTCCCAGTCCTTCCTCAGCGCAAGCGTCCCGCTCCTCGACTTCGGCGCCCGAATGTACGACCCGACCACCGCCCGCTGGACCGCCGCCGACCCTCTGTCCGAGAAGTATTACGGCATCAGCCCGTATGTCTACTGTGCTAATAATCCTATATTGTTTACGGATATAGCGGGCAATAGTTATTCTGAATTTGATGTAGAAGGCAATTATAAGCGAACAGTAGATGATAATTGGTGGCACAACCTATGGCATGGACGAACTGGTCGAATTGTAAATGATCAGAATGAAGTTATCCTGTCGTTTAAGTTTGCTGATCCAAAAAACGATGTAAAGGACCTTAAGAATGGTACTTTGCAAAAAATACAATTCGTTGAGGAAAAGGACGTTGTCTCAATGCTTTCTAAGGCTGGAGTTTTTGACGAGAAGAATAAAACGGCCAATAACACATTACTGGACAGATACTCGTATGTTTTACATGAAGGGAAAGGTGGCCATAAAATGGACTTTTCATATAATGCAATTCCGGATCAATATGAAGGTGTTTCCACGGATCCTTTGGATGCCCCAAGCCCGGTATTATTTTTGATTGATGGAGTGGCACATAACCACATGAATTTTGGCAATTTCTTATTTGGGGCCGGAGGAAAAGCGTTAGGGCTTACATCTTTTGAATTAAGAATTGGAGCGCAGTTTAATAGTATTTTCAATCCAGGTTCTAATAATTATAAACCACAGTTCGATTCTAATGATGATCAGTTTTCTATTAGAATGGGAGTGCGCCATGCCAGACAGCATCATTATAAAGAGATGTACTATAGGGCATATTCACAGAAACCATATTAGTTATGTCAAGCGTTTCTAAATGTGGTAAGGCTTTTGTCACAACTGTCTTATCAATTGTTATAGTCGTTTTACTTGTAAGAACTGTAAATCACCAAAAGAAAGAGGCTTTTGTTCATGATCTGATCAGAAGGCTTGACACGACGGAGTCTCCGTTTCCGAAGAACACAGTCGTTTTTGTGCGAAGCGGGAACATGAGTGAGATTACTGTCTTTGTCAAATCTCAGAACTATGACAACAATCATTCTGGTTATTACATAGTAGATATAAATCGGCATGATCATTCCATATTGACAACAGAAGGATGGACATTGGGTACTTCAACATCAATGGAAGACACAAGCGCCCTTCAAAATATAGCAATGCAATTTAGCAAATATTGCGTGCCCAGGATTGATGTAGATCTTGCAGGGAACATTATGGTGTATTTGGATGACGTTGAAACGTTAGGACTTATAAAAATCTTAGACATAAACTATATTCATATCGGAGACAAGACATTGAGCCATATAGATGGTAATTGGTACAAATGTAGATAAAAGAATAGTTGTGTGGCAATGAGAGAAGAAATGTATTTGCAGGAATGCTTATCTTGTAGTCATAAACCTGCAAAAATTAGAGCGCAAGATAGGCAAAACACCGGCGGAGCCACTTTGGCTGAGTATGAATATCTTGCTGACGGCACGAAACTGCGCGCGTTGGACGGCGGCGGCAACGGCTACCAGTACAGAGGTTCCCTGATATACACCCAGACCGCAGGTCAATCAGACTCTCCGGTTATAACCCTTGACTGCGCCCTGACCTCCGCCGGCAAGATAGTACGTGAGACCTCCGCCGCCGGCACGGTCTCCTACAGGCCGCTCATCCACCTCCGCGACCACCTCGGCAGTGTCCGCGCCGTCATCGACGGTGACACCGGTACGG